>OLGY01000150.1_pt1 | contig 60597 bp, 47 predicted proteins | sample 1605951 | NCBI WGS metagenome assembly OLGY01 (sample SAMN03283280) | human gut metagenome | biome: human-associated habitat; material: feces | host: Homo sapiens | place: Peru | collected 2012
ATAGTACCTGCTTGCGAATTAGTTAAATTTGCACAACTGTTTATCGTCAAAATTGAGTTCCGCAATTGCCTGAATCCTAAATACAATTCATATATGAGAGGTGAACGTCTTGGATAAGTACGAGTTGACCATAAAAACGGAGCAGCTTGATAAGCTGGTCAGAAGCAGGGACTATGTATCCGCAGCGAAGGTTGCAGAACAGATTGAATGGAAAAAAATGAAGCAGTGGAGTGTCATGTCGAATGCGATAGATGCTTTTATTGCCACGGGAAAATATGATAAGGCAAGGAATGTCTGCATATATGCATACAATCGTAAGTTTGGAGGAAGGCGGCTTCTGGCTACTCTCATGGATATGTATGTGCGCATGGGGGAATATGAGGATGCGGAGGAGATATATCATGAGTATGTCGAAATGGCACCGAGGGATGTGACGAGATATATTCTCCTGTACAAGCTTAAGAGAGCCGAAGGAGCACCTGTCAGCGAACTCATTGAGATACTTCAGGATTATAAGGAGAAGGAGCTTGATGAGGAATATGAGTATGAGCTTGCACTTCTCTACAGTGAGGCGGGAATGACCGACAGATGTGTAAGGGAGTGCGATGAGCTTGTGCTCTGGTTTGCGGACGGGGTATATGTCGAGAAAGCCTTGAGACTTAAGCAGATGTATACACCTCTTTCGCAGCGTCAGGCTGAGAAGCTTGCAAGACTTGAGAAGATGTCATCAATGGGAATCAACAGCTCAGAGCTCGTTGCAGATACGGCAGCAGACCAGGCTGCGCCTGCAACGGAGGAGAAATATTTACGCGAGGCTGCGGCAACTGTCGAGAGAGCAGGAAGGGCAGAGCAGCGGGGACACAGAGAATACGAGGAACCGGAATTCACGGCTGAGCCGGATAAAGAACCGGAGGAAGCACCTGTCGCGGAGCCGGAAGATGATACTGATGGGTATATGGCACAGACACAGTCTGATGATACTGAAGACGATGATATGAAAGAAGCTGAGGAGACTGCCGCGCCTTCGGAGGAACAGGCATCTGTTGATGACCTGAACAACACGACGGAGTGGTCTCCGATTGACATCAATATCAAGGTGCCTGATTATTCGGTATATGATACGAGAAATGTGCAGCAGGAACTCAAGGCCAATGTCGAAGAAATCATGGAGGCATATAAGAACAGGGAAAAGACCGAGGCACTTCGCGAGGCGGCAGAGCTTGAGGATATGCCGGATGATGATTCGGATCCGACAAAGGAGATAATAATCAACAAGCATCAGTGGCGTAAGTCATCAAGGAATACTGCTAAATCAGAGGATACACGGAAGACTCCTAAGCAGAATATATCCGGGAAGGCTTCTGCTGGCAGTAAGCCGGTATTGTACCCTGACATGACTATAAGGCAGGCAGCGGAACAGATGACCATCGAGCAGATGGCAGAGATTGTTGCACAGCTTCAGGCAGAGCAGGAGAGAAGAAAGAAAGAGGCCGCACAGAAGGATGATCAGATAGACGGTCAGATGGACATATCACAGTGGCTTTCGGATATAGACGACGAACCGGAGTCAGAATACCATGACGACATGGAGGAGATACAGCCGACGAGAGAGATTCCGGTTCATGAGGTTGCGGCTGCACTTGAGGAGAGGCATGAAGAACCTAAGGAGGAAGCTGGGAAAGAGCAGTGTGAGGTAACTTATGATGAGCCTGAGCAGGTGGAAACTGAAACAGAGTTCGAGGAGATACCGGATGTTGATGAGCAGGAAGATGCTCATGAGCAGGAGGATGCTCATGGCATGGAGAATACACTTGATCTGGAGAAAGCTGTCAATGCAGGCATAGAAAGGATTATCGACGATACCGTAAAGAGTGCACTCGGTGATACGGATGCATCAAGATATACGCTGAAGGAAGGGGAAAGAAAGTTTCTTGATAAGTATCTTTATATGTCGGGTATGGAGCGCAGACTGTGCAGATATATAGGAAATTACAGGGCGGTTCAGAACGGAAAGTCCGGAAATGCCGGAAATATAATGATTATGGGAAGCCGTAATACGGATAAGATAACATTTGCCGTCAATTTATTTAAGGCACTTCATGCGTTTGATAATGAGCGTGAGCAGAAGCTTGCGAGAATATCGGCGGATAAGCTTAATGAGAAGAGCTATGAGGCATATTCGGATAAGCTTGCCGGACAGACACTTATCGTTGAGAATGCCGGCAGGCTTAAGCGCGGACAGATTGTGTCAATGATGCGTGAGGGCAATGCCAATGCCACAACTTTCATTATTGTTGATGAGGAATACGAGATTAACAAGCTTTTTGCCGAAAATCCTGATTTTGCCGAGACATTCACTGGATGCTTTCTTCTTAAGCAGTATACGGTGAATGAGCTTGTCGATATTGCGAAGGACTATGCCGATGAACAGGGGTGGAGGATAGAGGATAAGGCGCTTTTAAAGCTCTACCTCATCTTAAGCCGGCTTCCTAATGATGATATGGGAAATATTGTCGGAGTGGTCAAGGATACAATGGAACGTGCGGCGGAGCAGGCAAAGAGAAGTATAGGAAATAAGCTGTTCGGAAGATTTCGTTCTGCACTTGTCATAAAGGAGTCGGATTTTAAGGAGTCCGCTGCAGATGACGATGAGGAATATGATAGAGATACCTATGAAGATGACGATTATGACGAGGATGACGAATAGGTCAGGAGGAGAAGGTAATGGCAGAAATTAAGGAAGTAATTGAGGGTGGAAGAGCCGTTCTCGGAATCGAGTTCGGTTCAACAAGAATTAAGGCAGTGCTTGTGGACGAGGATAATAAGCCTGTAGCAGCAGGAAGCCATGAGTGGGAAAACCGTTTTGAGAACGGTGTGTGGACATACAGTCTTGATGATATATGGGGCGGACTCAAGGACTGTTATGCTTCGCTAAAGGCAGATGTAAGGGCAAAATACGGGGTTACACTTAAAAACTTTGCGGCAATAGGTTTCTCGGCAATGATGCATGGCTACATGGTATTCGACGAGAAGGGTGAGCTGCTTGTTCCTTTCCGTACATGGAGAAACAGCATCACGGAGGAAGCGGCAGATGAGCTGACATCTTTGTTTAATTATAATATTCCGCAGAGATGGAGCATTGCACATCTTTATCAGGCGATGCTTAACAATGAGGAGCATCTTCCGCGTATAGACTATATGACAACACTTGAAGGCTTCATACATTGGAAGCTGACCGGAAGAAGAGTTATCGGTGTCGGAGAGGCATCGGGAATGTTCCCGATTGATACTTCGACTAAGAACTACAATGCCAATATGGTTGGAAAGTTCGATTCACTTATAGAGGAGCGCAATGCGAAAGGGGACAGACCGGAGCTTAAGTGGAGACTTATGGATATTATGCCGGAGGTGCTTCTTGCAGGTGAGGATGCCGGAGTACTCACAGAGGAAGGTGCGGCACTTTTAGATGCGGACGGAGACTTGTGTGCAGGTATTCCGCTCTGCCCTCCGGAGGGAGATGCGGGAACTGGCATGACGGCAACCAACTCTGTTGCTGTCAGAACAGGTAATGTCTCGGCCGGAACAAGTGTGTTCGCCATGATAGTTATGGAAAAGGAACTCTCCAAGGTATATCCTGAGATTGACCTCGTAACTACACCTACAGGCAATCTTGTGTCAATGGTTCACTGCAATAACTGCACATCGGACCTTAATGCATGGGTGAATATTTTTAAGGAATTTGAGGAGGCACTCGGAATTCCGGTGGATATGAACAAGCTGTTTTCGGTTCTCTACAATAAAGCACTTGAGGGTGATGCCGACTGTGGCGGACTTATGTCTTATGGATATATATCGGGAGAGAATATCACACACATGGAGGAGGGACGTCCTCTGTTTGTCAGAAATACCAACAGTAAATTCAGCCTTGCCAACTTTATGAGAACTCATCTCTACACGTCGCTTGGAGCACTCAAGATAGGTCTTGACATTCTTCTTAAAGAGGAAGGCGTCAAGGTTGATTCAATAACAGGACATGGCGGGCTGTTTAAGACGAAGGGAGTCGGACAGAGATTCCTCGCGGCTGCGATGGATGCTCCGATTACTGTTATGGACACGGCAGGCGAAGGCGGCGCATGGGGAATGGCTGTGCTTGCTTCATACATGATACATAAAGGCGAAGGAGAGACTCTTGACGATTATCTTAACAACAGAGTGTTCGCAGGGCAGAGTGGAAGCACTATGGAGCCGGACAAGAATGATGTCAAGGGCTTCGACGAGTTCATAGAGCGTTATAAGGCAGGACTTGCTGTTGAGAGGGCAGCGGTGGACAGCTATGAAAATTAAAGGATTTGAAAAAGTATCGGTGTTGGTTGTCACGGTGCTTCTGGCACTGTTTCTGGCTCCGCTGATTATATTGAGCTTTCCGCACAGTTATGTGAACGTAAGCACCGGAATTGAGCGAGTGTTTCTGCTCACTCAAAATCCGGTGACGGTCATTTTATGTACGGTGTTCTTCATAGCCGGGCTGTATATAATTACCGCTTTGTTATGCCTGATTCCGGAAAAACAGGGAAGGATAATTATTCCGGCGGTGACTTCGCTGGCTGCATTTGTGATTGCATTTATATGGGTAACCGGAAGCAGAACATACCCTCAGGCAGACCAGGAATATACATATCTGGCGGGAGTGCTTATTGCAAAAGGCGATGCGGCAATGAGATCTGATGAAGTGGTACGGGCGTATATACAGATGTATCCGCAGCAGCTTGGGCTTGCGATGTTTCATGCTATGTTAATCAGGGTGTCCGGTGTTGTATCACCTAAGCTTCTTCTCAATGTGAATGTATTTTGTGTGCCTTTTATATTTACAGGTATATATATAACGGCTTATAAGGTATCAAAGAGCTATAGGTGTGCAGTGGCAGCGCTTCTTCTATGTCTGACATGTCTGCCTTTGTATTTTTACACTTCGTATGATTATGGTGAAATTACGTCAACGACTTTTTCGCTTGTATGTATCATTTTATCCATGAGTATATCGGAGGGACTTACTCAGTGCTTTTCCGACATGACAAAAAGCCGTAGGGCAGGATATATATTAAGCTATATAGGCTGCTTTGTCTTTGCTTTTCTGGCGGCAATGGTTCGCATGAACAGCCTTATCGTAATGATAGCGATAGCTGTGGTGATTCTTGTGAAGGTGATTACGGTCAAAAAACCTATAGGGCTTATTGTGATGGTGTGCGTCTTAGTGGGAGCTCTTCTGCCGGGAAAGATATCAAAAGCGGTATACGCGGATGCTCTTGATGGTAAAGACGGAATGCCGGCGGTTCTTTGGATTGCGATGGGAATGCAGGAGACGGACAGTGCCTGTGGCTGGAATAATTATTATAACGTAACCACATTTACAGACAACGGCTGTGACTCAAAGGCGTCATCAGAGCAGGCGAAGAAGGATATTATTGAACGTATAGGCTTCTTTGCGGCTAATCCCGGTGAGGCGGCGCAGTTTTATCTGAACAAGTATGAATCGCAGTGGAATTGTCCGCTTTATCAGTCGGTTCAGATGAACAGCAGAATAGAGGGGACTCCGGACAAGATACAGGGAAGCATACTTTTCTTTGAGAATGCTTACTATATGGTAAGGTCATTTTCGAATATTCATCATTCGGCTGTATTCTTATGTGCGCTCATTGGACTTATATATATGCTTGTCAGAAGGAAGCGCATAGAGAATTATATAATACCGGTTGTAATTGTCGGTGGAATGCTGTTCAGCCTTATGTGGGAAGGCAAAGCAAGATATTGTTTTCCGTATTATGTATTTATCCTTGTGCTGTCAGCTGCAGCAATGGAGCCGATTAATGATATGATACACAGAATTTTAGAGCCGATTAGGTCAAAAATGAGGAAAAGCTGACCGCGGTGGGAAGGAGAAGGACATGCTGGAGCAGTTAAAGAAGGAAGTATACGAGGCTAATATGGAGCTCGTGGAAAAAGGACTTGTAATCTATACCTGGGGAAATGTAAGCGGCATTGACCGCGAGAGCGGTTATGTGGTAATCAAGCCGAGCGGTGTGGATTACGATGTGATGACACCGGATGACATGGTTGTCATCGACCTTGAGGGTAATGTGATTGAAGGAAAGTACAAGCCGTCCTCAGACACGGCAACACATCTTGTGCTTTATAAGCAGTACTCGGAGATTGGCGGTGTGGTACATACACATTCTAAGTGGGCGGTTACATTTGCGCAGGCGGGAATGGACATCCCGGCATTCGGAACGACGCATGCGGATTACTTCTACGGCGACATTCCGTGTACGAGAGACCTCACTGCGCAGGAGATTTATGAGGCATACGAGCTCAACACGGGAAATGTGATTGTCGAGACTGTCGGCGACACCGACGCGCTCGCAGTTCCGGGCATCGTGGTAAAAAATCACGGTCCGTTCGCGTGGGGCAAGACTGCCAAGGGTGCCGTGTACAATGCGGTCGTTCTTGAGGCTGTGGCTGAGATGGCATATAACACGATGATACTCAACCCGAGAGTCCGGAGAGTTCCGCAGCACCTTCTCGATAAGCATTATTTCAGAAAGCACGGAGCAAATGCTTACTACGGACAGGGCGAGAATGAGGATCACTGAGCCGCGATTATTGCCGGTATGTTGATTTGTGTATTTGCGGGTATATGTTTTGTCGTTTACATTAAAGAGCAGCTTCGTAAAATTTTCTCATAATATTTATGATAAAGTAAAGCTCTGAAATTATCTTAACCCAAGGTATTATAATGTTTATTATAGTGCCTTGGGTTAAAGCAGTATAGAGGAGGAACGATATGCACAGAAGATACCATATAATTTACACGTTATTGTGCGTGATAGCGTTGAGCATCACCGCCTGTGGTGCAAAATCCCAAGATTATGCAGAGAATACTCCTGTAGCCATGTCATACTCTCCGCAATACTCGCAGTATGAATATACCTTTGATGCGGCAAAGGAAGTGTATTCGGATTTCTACGGAATTTTTGTACAGGGTGATAAATTATACTGTATTTCGAGGGATAAAAACAATAAGGATACATTAAACATAATTGATATATCCACGGGAGAACACAGCGACAGGCTGCTTGGCAGGGCGGCGGTGTATTTTCGGACCGTGAATGGATTTGCGGGTTTTGGTTCTGATAAAATTACCCTGTATGATAGTAATTTTGAGAATACGGGAGAGGTGGATTTAAAGAATTTTATTGCGGAACGCAAGGCGGAAAACGGCTTTTTTTCGTATGACAGTATCGCAGTTGACGCGGATGGAAATATCGGGGTAATCAGCAGAAATAAGCTTTATGTGCTGGATGCGAACGGCATATTGTTGTCTGAGGCAGAGTGTCCCGACGGGGTTGCGGACATGAAAATGACATTTGCCGACAATGAGGGTAATTGGTATGTTCTTTGTGACGGAGCAGGGGTTAATGGTAAGGCTTTATATTCATTGGATATAAAAAGCGGGGCAATGGAGCAGAGAGTGGGAAGCATAATGCAGGGGGAGATGAATAGTGTAGTAGCCGTATGCCCTGTCGGAAACAATGACTTCTATATTTTTACAAATAATTATGTGTACCGATATGCTGCCAAGAGCTCGAGCTTGGAGGAATTGATTTGTCTCAGAGATTACGGTGTGGAGATAGGTAATGAAGGAAGGCTGAACGGAGTAAGCAAGGGCTTCGGGGTACTTGAGGATGGCACACCGGGAATAATCGTTATGACTGACAGCAGCGAGAAGGATGGCTTGGATGTGAAGGGCGTAGAGCTTGTCACGCTTGTACCGTCGGTGGGAAGTGGAACAGAGCGCACCGAGCTTATCGCGGCTACAATATTTGAGCCTACATATAAGGAACGTGAGGCGGTTATGCGCTTTAACAAGTACAATCCTGATTATTATATTACATTTAAGGTATACCGCGATGAGAATTACAATACGGATGACATACAGGAGGTATACAGGCTGGCTCAGCAGAGCTTTAACAATGATCTTGTGAGCGGAAAGGGAGCAGATATTTTCTTTGCAGGGAGCGGAGAACTGGATTTTGAAAACCTTGGTGCTAAAGGTGCGCTTGTTGATTTGTATGAATTTATCGATGCCGATGAGGATATAAACAGGGATGATTTTGTACAGAGTATTCTTAGAACAATGGAGTATGACGGGAAGCTGTATGCGGTGTCACCAGACTTCAGTCTTATAACGATTGTCGGAAAAAAATCACTTCTGGGGCAGTATGATAAGTGGGATTTTGACGCGCTGTATGACCTTGTGGAAAAATATCCCGATTCGGTTTTATTTATGAACGGCAGTCAGGAAGGAAACTTTGAAAAGTTTATTTCATATTCATTGGATATGTTTTATGACAGCGGCAATTCGGAGTGCAGCTTTGATTCCGAGCAGTTTGTAAAGCTGCTCGAATTGGCGAAGAACGGGAAAACAGAGTATGACACAAGTGCCGACAGGGGAGAGCTGCTGACGAGTGAGAAGGTGCTTCTCTATCAGACGGGGATAATAAATTGGTATGATATGCAGGTTCTTCCGTATTATTTCGGGGAGGACATCGCCTATGTCGGTTATCCTTCGGCTGGAGACAGTGGAACGGCACTCAGATACTATTATCAATGGGCTGTGAGCGGACAATCTCAGCATAAGGATGGGGCATGGCAGTTTATAAAGAGCCTTTTTGCTGATGAGTACCAGAGAAGCTGTTGGTATTTTCCTGTGGCAAAGGCAAGCTTTGAGGGTATGATTGCCGATGCGATGAATTTTGATGAGAATTTTGGATACAGCCTGTCGAGCGGCGTCGATATAAAAATACACGCCATGACTGAGGAGGAAGCGGATGAGTTTCGTGACCTTGTCGATAATGCGGAGCTTTTTTACAGGTATAATGATACCGTGAAGGACATAGTAACCGAGGAGGCGCAGTATTATTTTTCGGGGGCGAGAAGTGCCGAGGAGACGGCGGCGGTCATTCAGAACAGAGTGAAGCTGTATCTTGAGGAAAAGAATTAGAAAAATATAATACTTCATTGCCAAAGTATCGGTAAAATGCTAAAATCTTGCTGTGCCGGGGTAAAATATACCTGCGGTACAGCTTTTTTGTGTAATAGGAAACTTCGTTCCTATTACACAAAAAAGCTCCGCGGGGATGCGCACTGCGGCGTACAATGCAGATGTCGCAAGCGACCGCCGCAGGCGCAAGAATGTGCCTTGGCACATTCTTTGTTCTGTAATAGGATTCATAAGAAACAGGAGTGAAAGAGTAATGAAGGATGAAAGCAGGGATTTGACAAAGGGACCGCTTGCCAGGCAGATATTGGTGTTCAGTATACCGCTTGTGCTGTCAAATCTTTTACAGGTACTTTTTAATATGTCGGATATTGCGGTGGTCGGTCAGTTCGCCGGTTCACACGCACTCGGAAGTGTGGGTTCAACGACAACATTGGTTACGCTGTTCACCACATTTCTGATAGGAGTGTCAGGCGGTGTCAACGTAATGACGGCGCAGTACATCGGTGCGAAGAAGGATAAGGATGTGCGCGAGGTAGTGCACTCAGCGGCGTGGATGTGCACTCTCATGGGAGTGATACTTCTCTTAATCGGACTTATATTTTCAAGACTGATACTTGAAGTTATGAAGACGAAGGAGGAGCTCATAGACGGGGCGGCGCTGTACCTCAGGATATATTTTCTGGGAATGCCTGCTCTCGGCATATACAACTTCGGCAACGCAGTCTTCTCGGCAATAGGAGATACCAGGAAACCGGTGTATATTCTTGCGTTTTCGGGTGTTGTCAATATTCTTCTCAACCTGTTTTTTGTTATCGTGTGCAAGCTCTCCGTGGCCGGAGTTGCGATTGCGAGCATCACATCGCAGTACATGTCAGCCGTGCTTATAATGATTGCACTTATGAGAGCCGATGAGAGAATACGCTTCTCATTTAAACATATTAAGTTTTATCAGGACAAGGTAAAAGACCTCTTTAAGCTCGGATTTCCTGCCGGAATACAGAACGCAATATTCCAGTTCGCGAATCTGTTCGTGCAGGTCGGTGTCAATTCCTTTGATGCTGTCATCGTTGAGGGAAACTCGGCGGCGACCAATGCGGACGCGCTTGTGTATGATGTCATGGCGGCATTCTACACTGCATGCGCGAGCTTCATGGGGCAGAACTACGGTGCGGGAAACAAAAAGAGAGTCAGAAACAGCTACATCATAAGCCTTGCATACTCATTCGGAATAGGAATGGTCATGGGAATTACGATTAATATATTGGGCAGACCGTTCCTGTCGCTTTTTACCAAGGACAACGCGGTTATTGATGCGGGAATGTTAAGGCTTAACATAATGAGTATTTCCTATGGATTTTCAGCGTTTATGGACTGTACCATCGCGGCATCGAGAGGACTTGGAAAGACGGTTGTTCCTACCTACATAGTTATAATGGGTTCGTGTGTGTTCCGCGTGGTATGGATATACACGGTGTTCGCGTATTTCAGGACGGTTCCGTCGCTGTATATTCTCTACATCTGTTCGTGGACGCTCACGGCAATTGCTGAGTTCATATATTTCAGGCGTGTGTACAAGGAACGTATCGAGGTATTGTAATAAAAATGCTTTGACATTATTAGTGTATGGCTTTAAAATGACGGTAGTGAAACAATATATTATAATTGTTTTCCGTAATTTTTTAATACTATCAAAAGCGAGAGCAGAATAGGAGAGGTATTATGAAGTTTTTTATTGACACAGCGAAGGTTGAGGACATTAAGAAGGCGAATGATATGGGAGTTATCTGTGGTGTAACCACGAACCCGTCGCTCATTGCCAAGGAGGGAAGAGATTTCAACGAGGTTATCAAGGAGATCGCTTCAATCGTTGACGGACCTATCAGCGGAGAGGTTAAGGCTACAACTCAGGATGCTGAGGGTATGATTAAGGAAGGAAGAGAGATTGCGGCAATCCATCCTAACATGGTAGTTAAGATTCCTATGACCGTTGAGGGACTTAAAGCTACGAAGGTTCTTGCATCTGAGGGAATCAAGGTCAATGTGACACTTATCTTTTCGGCTAACCAGGCTCTTCTTGCAGCAAGAGCAGGTGCGGCTTATGTTTCTCCGTTCCTCGGAAGACTTGATGATATATCACAGCCGGGCATCGAACTCATCCGTACAATCTCCGATATCTTCATGAATTATCCTGAGATTGAGACTGAAATTATTGCAGCGAGCGTTCGTAACCCGATTCATGTAACAGACTGTGCACTTGCAGGTGCAGACATTGCAACTGTTCCATATTCGGTAATCGAGCAGATGACAAAGCATCCTCTTACCACAGCAGGTATCGAGAAGTTTGTCAAGGACTACGAGGCTGTGTTCGGAAAGCAGAATTAATATAGAAAATAAGGAGATTTACTATGCGTGACAATATTGAAAAGATGTCTGTGAATGCCATTCGTGTGCTTGCAGCAGATGCGGTACAGAAGGCTAACTCAGGACATCCGGGACTTCCACTCGGCTCAGCGGCTATGGCTTATGAGCTCTGGGCAAATCACATGAATCACAATCCTGCTGATCCTAAGTGGTTTAACAGAGACAGATTCATTCTTTCAGGCGGACACGGTTCAACACTTTTATATTCGCTGCTCCATCTCTTCGGATATGGTCTTACCAAGGAAGACCTTGCTCAGTTCCGTCAGTGGGGCTCGCTCACACCGGGACATCCTGAGTACGGTCATACGGTCGGCGTAGAGGCTACAACAGGACCTCTCGGCGCAGGTATGGGTATGGCAGTAGGTATGGCAGTTGCGGAGGCACATCTTGCAGCAGTATTCAACAAGGAGAATTTCCCTGTGGTTGACCACTACACCTATGTTCTCGGCGGTGACGGCTGTATGATGGAGGGTATCTCCTCCGAGGCATTCTCACTTGCGGGAACACTCGGACTCAGTAAGCTCATCGTGCTCTACGATTCCAACAAGATTTCGATAGAAGGCGGCACTGATATTGCGTTTACCGAGGATGTAAGAAAGCGCTTTGAGGCATTCGGCTTCCAGACACTCGTTGTCGAGGACGGCAATAATATAGAAGAAATCGGTAAGGCTATCGAGGAGGCGAAGGCTGACAAGACAAGACCTACAATGATTACGGTTAAGACCAAGATCGGCTTCGGTTGTCCTGCCAAGGAGGGCAAGGCATCAGCTCACGGCGAGCCTCTCGGCGTTGACAATGTAGCCGCTCTCAAGGAGAATCTCGGCTGGCCTTCACAGGAGCCTTTCTATGTACCTGAAGAGGTATATGCCAACTACAAGGAGAAGGCAGAGAAGGGTGCTGCAGCAGAGGAAGCATGGAACAAGCTTTTTGCCGATTACTGCAAGGCATATCCTGAGATGAAGAAGCTTTGGGATGAGTATTTTGACGAGGATGCGGCAGATAAGGTTCTTACGGATGAGAACTTCTGGAGTTATGAGGACAAGCCTCAGGCTACACGTAACCTTTCAGGCGTACAGATTAACAAGTTAAAGAACATGCTTCCTAACCTTATGGGAGGTTCTGCTGACCTTGCGCCTTCGACTAAGACGTACATGTCCGACATGGGAGATTTCTCCAAGGATAACTATGCGGGAAGAAATATGCACTTCGGTGTAAGAGAACTTGCAATGACGGCTATCGGTAACGGTATGATGCTCCACGGCGGCTTGAGGGCTTTCGTGTCAACCTTCTTTGTATTCAGCGATTACGTTAAGCCTATGGCAAGACTTTCAGCCATCATGGGAGTGCCTCTCACCTTCGTGCTCACACATGACAGCATCGGTGTAGGCGAGGACGGACCGACACATGAGCCTATCGAGCAGCTCGCGATGCTGCGCTCACTTCCTAACTTCACGGTATACAGACCGTGCGATGCGACTGAGACGGCTGCAGCCTGGGCTTACGCAGTTACCTCCAAGAAGACACCTACAGCTCTCGTTCTCACAAGACAGAACCTTCCTCAGATAAAGGGCTCATCAAAGGACGCCTTAAAGGGAGCTTACGTTATAGCTGATTCCGGGAAGAGCGTACCTGATGCAATTCTCATAGCATCCGGCTCGGAGGTTTCACTCGCTGTAGATGCAAAGGCAGAGCTTATGAAGGACGGCATCGACGTGAGAGTCGTTTCCATGCCTTCGATGGATGTGTTTGACCAGCAGAGTGATGAGTACAAGGAGTCCGTACTTCCAAAGAGCGTCAGAAAGAGAGTTGCAATAGAGGCACTTTCTGACTTCGGCTGGGGCAAGTATGTGGGACTTGACGGAGCTTACGTCACAATGCACGGCTTCGGCGCAAGTGCTCCTGCAGCAACACTCTTCAAGGAGTTCGGCTTCACGGTTGATAATGTGGTTAAGACGGTAAAAGAACTCTAAGGTTTTGCAATGAAAATGACGCTTTCTATTGTGAAAGCATAAAGCAGCATGATTAAAATAACGGCAGGGGGCATATCATATTGGTGAGTGTCTCCTGCCTGTTGTTTTATGGGAGATTAGATTGAGATATGGGTGGGTATGGTAAGCGTGATAGGGGTATACAGGTGGCAATCATGGCAAAATACCCATAGCTATATTGGTGATAAGCCCGCATGGGTATAGCAAGCCGTAAAGTGCTGTAAATACCCGAAAATGGCTATGCGATAAAGGCGCTTGGGTATAGTTTAAGAGAATATGCCGTAAATACCCGCGAATCCACATCTATGCGTGAAAATTTGGGTATAATGAGGAATGTAGTGGCGGAAATACCCAAAGTGAGCGGGATAATGTGCTGATATGGGTATACAGGTGGCAAGCTTGACCAAAATACCCATGTGAGTGACAGTGGAAACGGGATATAGCCATAACAATAAAACACATGTCCGCATAAGGGCAGGATATGAAGATTGGAGGATGAAAATGAAAGACAGTAAAAAGGAAGCCGCGCTGATACTTGGGCTTGCGGCAGTCATCGCCGTAGTTGCGGCGGTGCTGACCTGTGTGCTTCTCATGCCGAAGCTTAGAATGGGAAACAGACTTAAGGAGCTTTTAAAGGAAAATTATACATACAGCGCCGAGGTGTCCGTCGAGGGCATGGATTTCGGTCTGCTCGGCGACAGCCTCGAGGGTGAGCTTGCGGGAAGCCACAGTGCCGACGTGATATACGCTGATGTATCGTACAAGGGCTTCGAGTATCTCGAGGCGTATGTGAGTGCTGACGGAAAGGTGATGTTGAACGTCGAGAAGCTTTTCGAGAGCGCAATCGCGAGAGCGGAGGAAAAGACAGGTATCCCGCTTGATTTCATGAAGAGCAGGCTCACTGACCTGACTATCTCATCAGATCAGATTGAGGACATAACAGGAGTTAAGCTGGTGACTATGGCTGATGCCGGAGTTACACAGAATTCGCTTCAGGAGTTCATACAGGCCATGAAGCTTCTCTCCGCCGTAAAGCAGGTCAAGGCGGATGATATGGCGGCAGCGTATAAGCTTCTCGGTGATGATGCCATGTACTTCATGCTCAAGTTAAAGGATGGCATGACCAAGGTGTACATCGGAGTGCCGAAGGATAAATCGGACAAGAGCACATCATTCGTTGTCGAGTACACAGGCGATGAATCGGCTGACGGAGCGGATGCAGTCGTGTGGAAAATCAAGCTTGATTATGAAGTGGGTGATGTCGGAGAGATAGAGATACCTGATGAGACGCTGTCAAAGGAGACAATAAAGATACTCAAGAAGGTGTATGGGTATCTGGAATAAATAGATATTAAAATTTAACTCGGTCACAACCGAGTCGGTTGTGACCGAATTAAATTTGATGTAATAATTTTATTTGTTATGTAAAATTCTTTTATCTGTTATCAATATCCACCACGATATGTCTTGGCTGACCTGTAATCATGATAGGTGTGAGCTCCGCCTGTATGAGCGGGCGTATGTAGTTGACGAGCTTTTCGCTCACGCCGCTTCCGTCAGCGTTAATCCATTCAAGAGGTACCTTCTTCTCAATGTTGGCAATCTTGTGCACATCATAGAGGTCTGTCGTGCAGATGTACGGATCTTCGGATACTCTCTTGAGTATTACCATCTTACCTGTTTCGCCCTCAAATGCAGTCTTCACTGCGTAGCCGCCGACCTGATAAGCCTCCGTGATATCGACACGGGATGTGAGGTGTCCTGCACATCTCTGGAGGGTTGAGAGCTCAATTGCCCTTGACTTACAGCCTATCTTCTCGCTTACAAGCAAAGAAAGGTACTTGGCTGTACCGGAGAGCTGCTTATGACCAAAGGAATCGACATACTCTGTGTGCTGTCCGTGCTCAAATACATACTTGCCGTCAGCTGTCTTGATACCCTCTGAAACAGCCACAACGACGGATTTTTTAACCTTCTGAATCTCTTTTATTTTTTCGATAAATAAATCCACGTCAAAAGGAAGCTCAGGGAGATAGAGTAAATCAACGCCCTCGCAGTCCTCACAGTGAGCGAGTGCAGCCGCACCTGTAAGCCAGCCTGCGTTACGTCCCATAATCTCAATGATTGTTACGTTCTTAACATCATACACAAGACCGTCGCGGATAAGCTCCTTAGTAGCCGAAGCAATGTACTTTGCCGCACTTCCGAAGCCCGGAGTGTGGTCTGTGACAGCAAGGTCGTTGTCGATTGTCTTGGGAACACCGATAAAGCGTATCGGGCTGTTCATAAGTATAGCGTAATCGGACAGCTTCTTGATTGTGTCCATGGAATCATTTCCGCCTATGTAGAAAAAGGCTGTGATGCCGTACTCGTTAAGTATCTCAAATATCCTGTCATACAGTGCCCTGTCGTCGCAGATGTCAGGGAGCTTGTATCTGCATGAACCAAGAAATGAGGAAGGTGTCCTCTTGAGCAGTTCCAAATCCATATCTGAGCGGATTTTCTCGCTCATATCTATAATGTTCTTCTCCAGAAATCCCTGTATTCCGTACCTCATGCCGTATACTTTCTCTGCACCAAGATCCTTGGCTGTCTTGAATACACCTGCAAGACTTGAGTTGATTACAGCGGTTGGACCGCCGGACTGACCTACAATTACATTACCTGCCATCATAGCCTCCTAAATTTTAATCCCGAATGGGTTCGTGCAATCGCACATAAATTCATTGTAGCACATAGGGTACACGCAGACAAGAATTGATAAAAAATAGACAGTCCGCCTGGGGTGGGACCAGACCCCTCTGCTGTTTCGTGTAAATACACTTGCCAAAGCCAAAAAACTATTATTTTTCATCAGAATACAATTTAAAATGTATTGACAAAAATAAACGGGGGGGGGGTATAATTATTCTACTTGTTTTTTATAACGCATGAGGAGGATTGTGACATGGCAATGAAACAAATATTAAAAAAAATAAGAATGTATGTAAAACCAAAATATTTGTTCAAATCACGTATACGCAGGTGCAAGTGTTGTGGTAAAATAGCTCCTATTATTCAGTTTGGCGTTGATGACGAGATGAGGAGATGCCTTTTCTGCCAGGCTAATGGAAGATATGAGTATATTTCAGAGGCAATAGATGAGCTTGGAAAGCTTGAAGGGAAAATTATTTTTGAGTTGGATGATAATTCTCCTCTGAGAAAAAAATTAAAGAGATACGGAAAGAATTATATACGTTCATTTTACTCTGAGAAAATACCATTTGGAACCGTACTGGAGGATGGTACCAGAAATGAAGATATTCAACAGCTTTCTTTTTCCGATAACAGCATAGATTTGATGATTTCAAGTGATGTTCTTGAGCATGTTGTGGATATAAATGCAGCGTTTGAGGAAATGAAACGTGTTCTTAAACCCGGAGGAAAGCATATATTTTCTATTCCTATGTATGATGGCATGACAAGACAGAGGGCTTCTATTGAGGACGGCAGGATAAAATATATTCTACCTGAGCATTATCACTGTGACCCGGCAAAGGATGGAAATGGGTTTATATTGGTGTTTTGGGATTATGGAAAAGATTTTGCAACAAGATTTTCCGATGATAGAATGCGGATTAGTATTGCAAAAGGACCATTCGGACCGGATGGCAAGATAGTATGGTGCGCCGAAAAATTATAAAAAAACTGTTGACTTTTATTTCTATTAAGAGTATTCTGAAAAAGACTTATGAATCAACAAACTATAAAAAAAGAAAGGAGACAGACTCGATGATTAAGTTAAGTAATTTAGTAGTGAGAACATTATATGTTATCGGGACTGCCTCGGATATACATACAGCATAAGAGCACAAGATGAGTATTGAGTGATTATATAGCACAATGTGGTTATATATTATTTGATACAGCTTGAACTATTTTGCATGAAGTGAAGCCGCATGGTCGTTTCGACTGTGCGGCTTTTTTTGCGTGTCATGGCGGAAATCAGTCAATTAACCGCAGGATATGCATGAGCTTTATAAGTATGTATTTTTTCGGGGCAGAACGGCATGGTGCTTAATTGCATGAAATTATGTGCCGGAGAAAACAAAATGAGGGGCAAAATACCTTTTGACTCTCATATCATTAATGTCATTATACGGTGGCAGAGAGGGAGGAAGTTATGAAGTTTAGAAACTACATTGCAAAGAGCTGGTATCTGTACCTGATTGCTCTTGCTGCGATGGTTTGCAGTATCGGTCTTGACATGGTATACCCGTTTATAACAAGGTCACTCATCGATGATGTCATAGTGGGCGGAAATACGCAGATTCTTATGAAGCTGCTGTTCGGTCTGCTTGGCATAGGCTTTGGAAGGGCTGTATTTCAGTTTGTCAAGGAATTTACTTTTGACTATACCAGCATGAGTATAGGAAGCAAGATAAGGATAGGGCTTTTTAAGCATGTACAGAAGCTTTCCATAAGATTTTTTGACAAGAATAACACAGGAGAGCTGATGGCACGTGTGAAGGATGATGTGGATAACATCTGGAATGCATTGGGCTATGTGGGAATGTTGGCTATTGAATGTACAATTCACACAATTTGCGTGCTTGTATGTATGGTAAGCATCAGCCCGGTGCTTACAATCATTCCGATAGTCATCATGCCTATTGTGGCATACACTGCGGTAGTGCTTGAAAAGAAGATAGGAAAGGTATATGACGATTTGTCTGAGGAGAATGCGGCGCTCACAACCGTTGTTCAGGAGAATCTTACAGGTGTGCGTGTTGTAAAGGCATTCGCGAGGGAGGATTATGAGATAGAAAAGTTCAGAAAGCATAATAAGAACTATTATGACCTGAGCATGAAGCAGTCTAAGACATCACTCAAGTACAATCCTAACATATCATTCCTCACGAGACTTCTGCTTCTGCTGGTAGTGCTTGTGGGCGGCGGTTTTGTAATCACGGATAAGATAAGCCTTGGCGACCTTGGCGCATTTACAGAGTATGCGAACAATATTATATGGCCTATGGAGATGATAGGCTGGTTGAGTGCTGATTTGGCGAGCGGTCTTGCCTCTGCAAAGAAGATAAAGAAGATATGGGCTGAGGAGCCGGAGATTGCCGACAAGGACGGAGCAAAGGATATTGGAAGAGCGAAGGGAGAGGTTGCCTTTGAGAATGTGTCCTTTAATATCAATGACACACAGGTTTTGAAGGATGTTTCGTTTAAGGTGCCTGCCGGAAAGACGCTCGGAATCATGGGAGTGACGGGTTCGGGAAAGACATCGATTATCAATCTTATGGAGCGCTTCTACGATGCGACCGATGGAAAGGTAATGCTTGACGGCAATGACGTGAAGGACATCACGACGGAGAGCCTTCGCCGCAATCTGTCGGTTGTCATGCAGGATGTGTTTCTTTTCTCCGATTCAATTAAGGAGAATATCAGTATAGGACGCAGGGATAACATAACGGATGAGCTTATTGAGGCTTCGGCGCAGTCCGCGAGAGCCGCGGGATTTATCGGTAAGCTCGGCGATAAATATGAAACTGTAGTTGGTGAGAGAGGCGTCGGTCTGTCGGGTGGACAGAAGCAGCGTATCAGTATTGCAAGAGCCATTGCAAAGCAGGCTCCGGTGCTTATACTTGACGACTCGACATCGGCTCTTGACATGGAGACGGAGTATGAGATTCAGAGGGAGCTTGATGCGATGAAAGATACGACAAAGATTATCATCGCACACCGGATTTCCGCGGTAAAGCAGGCTGACGAGATTATTGTCCTGTCGGGCGGAAGCATTGCCGAGAGGGGAACGCACGATGAGCTCATGGCAATGAAGGGCATCTACTATGATACCTACAACGCACAGTATTCCGCTTCCAACTTTTTAGAGGAGGTGACAACAAATGTCGGTTAATTCCTTCAGAGAGGATGAGGAACAGAAGGAGGTATTAAAGCTTGACACGCTCATGCGTCTTTACCGCTATCTGCTCAAATATGGGAAAAAGATTGCGCTCGTGCTGCTCATAATGTGCGTTACAATCGCAATCAATCTTATTAACCCGCTCATCATAGAGCGTGCGGTTAACGTCCACATTGCGAACAAGGACATGAAGGGACTTATGCTTCTCTGCCTGTTCGGCGTCGGACTCAATGTAATAAATGTGGCAGGAATCAAGCTTCGTATGTACATGCTTGCAAAGATATCCAACCAGGTACTTCTTGATATAAGGCAGGCAGTCTACGAGCACATTCAGAAGTTAAGCTTCCACTTTTTCGACACAAGACCTACGGGAAAGATTCTCGCGAGAGTAATCGGAGATGTCAATTCGTTAAAAAATATACTTTCGGACAGCGTGACAACGCTCATTCCGGACTTTATAACACTTGTGGCTGTTGCGGTCATAATGCTTGTCAAGAACCCGAAGCTTGCACTTGCCTCGTTTGTGACGCTTCCTTTTCTCATAGCTGCCATGTCGATTATAGAGAAGCTCGGACACAAGAGATGGCAGTCATTCCGCAAGAAGACCTCGAACATGAACGCATATCTTCATGAGAACCTCTCGGGAATCAGGGTTGTGCAGAGCTTTGCGGCGGAGGATGAGTCACTTGAGAGCTTCAGTGAGCTTGTAGATGAGCAGAAGAAGGCGTTTGTCGGTGCGGTGAGAGTGTCGGATATGTTCAGCCCTACGATTGAGATAAGCTGGGGCGTGGGCGGATTTTTACTGTACTTTATCGGTATAAGAGTTCTCGGTGTCGGAACGGTAGGTGTCGGTACGTTTATGGCGTTTACATCGTATCTGTCGATGTTCTGGAGCCCTATAAGAAATCTGGCTAACTTCTATAATAAGATTATCACCAACATCTCGGCTGCAGAGAGAGTGTTCGATATCCTTGATACAGAGCCTGACATCCGCGACGAGGAGGGTGCGGTTAAGCTTCACAAGATTGAGGGAAGGGTTGAGTTCGACCATGTATCGTTTGCCTACTCTGATGAGCCTGATGTTATGGTCTTAAAGGATGTAAGCTTCAAGGTTAAGCAGGGTGAGACCATTGCACTTGTCGGACCTACCGGTGCGGGCAAGTCTACGGTAATCAACCTTGTGAGCCGTTTTTACAACGCAACCAAGGGACGCGTGCTTGTGGACGACACGGATGTAAAGAGTGTTACGCTTAAGAGCTTAAGAGAGCAGATGGGTATCATGACACAGGACAATTTCCTGTTCTCGGGAACAATCAAGGACAATATCCGTTACGGCAAGCTTGATGCCACCGATGAGGAGATTATCGAAGCGGCAAAGTCGGTTCACGCGCATGATTTTATCTCAAAGCTTGAGAAAGGCTATGACACCGAGATTAATGAGCGAGGCACAAGACTTTCCAACGGTCAGAGACAGCTTATTGCATTTGCAAGAACTATGTTAAGCAAGCCTCAGATACTCATTCTTGACGAGGCAACCTCGAGTATAGACACCCACACGGAGGCACTCGTTCAGCAGGGAATAGAGGCGATGCTCGCGGGCAGGACTTCTTTTGTAATTGCACACAGACTTTCTACCATTAAGAATGCAGACAGAATATTTGTCATTGATGACGGACGGATTAAGGAGGAGGGAAGCCACGAGGAGCTTCTTGCAGCCGGGGGAGCATACTACAATCTTTACGCCGCTCAGTTCAAGGCACTTGCAAAGACTAGTTAATGAAGCGGCTTTGACGCAATATGTGGCATAAGGACTATTGATAAGAAATGTTGTGATGGTGTATTCTTAGGGTAATGTTTTATCACATTACAGGGGCAGGAGATAGGAGGACATTATTAATGAAGTTTTGTACAAAGTGTGGAAGACCTCTTCAGGACGGTGAAGTATGTAACTGTCAGACAGAGAATGCACAGCCACAGGCAGAGAACGTGCAGGCTGAGAATGCACAGCCACAGACAGAGCAGCAGGCACCGGAGGCTGCAACAGCAGCGGCGCAGCCGGCAGCTAAGCCTATCATAACCAAGGAGCAGGCTACTGAGATTTCCAAGGGCATGCTGGCATTCGCCAAGGAGTTCGTTAAGAATCCGGTTGAGGCGAGTGGGGCAGTTGTAGGCGAGCATTCACTTGCCACGGTTGCGGGACTTGTTGTGGTTAATGCGGCAGCGGAGCTTGTTTATAAGATTATAAGAATGATTGTATGGACAGCTAAGTATGGTTCTTACGGAATCGCTGACTGGCTCAAGGCAATATTCTGTACGGTATTATGGTGGATAGCAATACCGGCGGCACTCGCGGGACTTATCTGGGTATGTGGAAAGTTCGTCCAGAAGCAGGAGGTCAACTTTAAGACAGCACTCAGTGTATTTGCTATACCGGCACTTCCGCTTTTGGTATTTACCGTTGTTAAGCTTTTACAGCTCGTTCTTACACATTCATTCTTTGGTGTAATTTTCAGTGTGATAACAACAGCTATCAGCGGTATGATGCTCTACCTTACAGGTATCGGTATTGTTAAGATTCTTCCTAGAGAGAACAAGAATTTTGTTTACTCAGTCGGAATTATCTGTGCAGGACTTTGGTTTGTAAATTGGCTTGTAACAATAGCAATTTTCTAATATAATATATGGAGTCCATAAGACTCTTCGTCATGCGTAATGCTGTGGACGAAGAGTCTTTTGTTTTTGATAAGGAGGCAGACTATGTATCTTGAAAAATATGAGCAGTATCTTGGAACCGGTGAGAGAAACGCACAGGGGCTGGATCTTAAGACCTTTCTTGAGGAGTATAATCCTAAGCTTTATGATACACCGGCTAACACGGTTGACAATCTTATTTTTACTTATGTGGAGGAGAACGGACATAGGAGACTTGGAAAGCTTCTGCTTATAAAGAGAGGAAACCATCCTTCAATAGGCTGGTGGGCGCTTCCGGGAGGATTCGTTGATTTCAGAGAGAATCTTGAGGATGCTGCGGCGAGAGAGCTTGAGGAGGAGACAGGACTTAAGGGCGTGAAGGGCGTTCAGCTTGGAAGCTACGGGGATTACGACCGCGATCCGAGAACGAGAATTATCACCACAGCGTATGTATTTGTTGAGGAGGAGGGAAAACTCACCGCGACGGCGGGGGATGATGCTGCGGATGCAGGCTGGTTCTCGATGAAGGTTGAGAAGGCGGGAGAGGCTGCCGACAGCACTCCTGAGGTCAGAAAAGAATTTTTTGATATTGGATTTGAATGCCGGGACATTCGCCCGACGGCGAGAGTTCTTGTGACAACGGACAGCAGACATCTGCTTGTGAAGAAGGACTATAAGATAGTGAGCAATAATCTTATATCGGCGGATCATGCAGCGATTATTCTCAACGGGTATGACTATGTGACTGGGCAGCTGAAATGAAAAAGACTGCACAGGCATTAAAATTGCTTATAAGCGAGGATTGATTATGGAGAAAAAGAAAGTAGTCGTTATCGGACATAAGAACCCGGACACGGACTCTATCTGTTCGGCAATAGCGTATGCCGGACTCAAAAATATAATTGATGCGGAGACAGAGTATGTACCGCTCCGCGCAGGGCAGATTAATGAGGAGACACAGTATGTCCTGAAGCAGTTTGGTATGAGCGCGCCTCAGTATGTCACGGATGTAAAGAGCCAGGTAAAGGATATTGAGATTCGAAAAATTGACGGGGTTGACAGAAACATCTCGATAAAGGCGGCATGGAAGCTTATGAGGGACAAGGGAGTTGTAACGCTTCCGATAACCAAGGACAATAAGCTTGAGGGACTTATAACAATTGCGGATATTGCGACATCCTACATGGATGTGCACGACAGCACAACGCTGTCTACGGCGAGAACGGTGTGCAGAAATATTGTCGAGACGCTTGACGGTGAACTCATAATAGGAGATGAGCATCATGTGTTTGACAGAGGAAAGGTGCTTGTTGCGGCGGCAAATCCGGACCTTATGGAATCATATATAAAGATGGGAGATATAGTAATTCTCGGAAACCGCTATGAGTCGCAGCTCTGTGCGATTGAGATGCAGGCAGGCTGTATTGTTGTGTGCGAGGGTGCTCCGGTCTCGATGACCATAAAGAAGCTTGCGGTTGAGAATCATTGTACAATCATAAGCACGCCGCATGACACGTTCACGGCATCAAGACTCATAAATCAGTCTGTTCCTATAAGCTTTTTTATGAGAACGGAGGGACTTATAACCTTCAGTACCGAGGCGTACACTGATGAGGTGCGCCAGGTAATGGCTAAAAAAAGACACCGTGACTTCCCGGTTCATGACGAACAGGGGCGCTATATAGGAATGATTTCCAGAAGAAATCTTCTCGGAATGGGCAAAAAGCAGATTATAATGGTCGATCACAATGAAGCTAAGCAGGCTGTCGATGGAATAGACCAGGCGGAAATCCTTGAGATTATAGACCATCATAAGCTTGGCGCGGTTGAGACTATGAATCCTGTATTTTTCCGCAATCAGCCGCTTGGCTGTACGGCGACGATCATATATCAGATGTACAATGAGAACCATGTGGATATAGACAAAAAGACAGCAGGGCTTATGTGCTCGGCAATACTTTCGGATACACTTATGTTCCGCTCGCCGACCTGTACGCCTGCTGATGTGGCGGCGGCGAAGGCACTTGCGGGAAAGGCGGAAATAGATATTGAGGAGTATGCCGTAAAGATGTTCCGTGCAGGAAGCAATTTAAAGGACAAAACCCCGCAGGAGATTTTCTCACAGGATTACAAGAAGTTTTCGGTAAATGACATTAACTTCGGAGTCGGACAGATATCGTCGATGGATGAAGAAGAGCTGCTTGACATTAAGGATAAGATTATGCCATACATGAATGAACAGCTCGCAAGCCAGGGGATTAACATGATTTTTTTCATGCTCACGAACATGATTGCGACGGAGACACTTCTCATCGCACTCGGCAATGGAGCCGGTGATGTGATTGAGAACGGATTTGATGCTCCGAAGCTTGAGGATGGCGTGTACAGGCTTGAGGGTGTGGTATCACGTAAAAAGCAGCTCATTCCGGAGATTCTGACGGTTTTGTCAAATGAATAATTTAGAAAAGGAAACATATATGGGAAAGATAAGCTGGAAGCCGGGCAATATGCTCTACCCTGTTCCTGCGGTGATGGTGAGCTGCGGCAGGGAGAACGAAAAAGCGAATATTATAACGGTTGCATGGGCAGGGACGACGAATACCAATCCCGCCATGGTGTCAATATCCGTAAGACCTGAGAGATATTCCTATGATATTATCAGGGAGACGGGTGAGTTCGTAATAAATCTCGTCACCAAGGAGCTTGTGTATGCCACGGATTTTTGCGGAGTGCGTTCGGGACGGGACGTGGATAAATTTGCCGAGATGAAGCTTCATGAGGCAGAGTCTAAGGAAGTTAAGGCACCGGGAATTATGGAGAGCCCGGTGAATATTGAGTGCCGTGTTGTCAGCGAGCAGCCTCTCGGAAGCCACACGATGTTCCTTGCCAAGGTTGTAAATGTCAATGTAGATGACAGATATATGGATGAGAACGGAAGATTTAACCTCAATGCGTCGGGACTTGTGGCATATTCGCATGGCGAATATTTTGAACTTGGGAAAAAGCTCGGCAGATTCGGATTTTCGGTTCAAAAACCTGTCTCGGTCAAGAAGAAAAATCCAAAGCGAAAGGATGTTAAGAAGAATGAAAAAAGATAATGTCATACTTATAGGTATGCCCGGAGTAGGAAAGAGTACGGTCGGAGTGGTTCTCGCGAAGATTCTCGGCTATCACTTCATAGATACTGACCTTGTTATTCAGGAAAAGGAGGGAAGACTTCTGAAGGAAATAATTGCCGCCGAAGGCAATGACGGATTCCTGCATATAGAGGACAGAATAAACGCAGAGCTTGAGGCGGAACATTCCGTGATTGCACCGGGTGGAAGCGTTGTATACGGCGGGAATGCCATGAGACATTTCAAGGAAATAGGAACGGTTGTATATTTAAAGGCCTCCTATGAGATGATTAATGAGAGATTGTCCAACCTTGAGGGGCGCGGCGTAGTGTTAAAGGAGGGTCAGACACTTAAAGACCTGTATGATGAGCGTTGCATTCTGTATGAAAAGTATGCTGATTTTACCGTTGACGAGCAGGGAAGAAATCTTGCAGATACAGCGAGGGCGGTTGCATCCTTAGTGAGAGCTTAATGGAAAATATTAACAAAAATATTCAAATGTTTGTAACAATTTGTAACAATGTGCGTAAAAAATATCCTGTTTTTCATAAAAAAATCTTTACAAATCAAGGATTTCTTGGTAGTATGTATTTGTTACAAAATTGTTAAGTAAGTTCTTACATTTTTTGGAGGATGATATGAAGTTTACCAGGCAGTACAGAAAATTGAAGAATATTTATCTGAAGGTTGCAGTAGCTGCTTGCTTATTTGTTATATTTGTTATACCATTTGCAACACGTTTTACATCTCCGGTACAGGCGGAGGTCAGCAGCCGGATGGCACAGGGAACGGCAGGATACACGGTTGTGTTCAATGGAACACCGGTTGCGGTTACCGATTCGGAGGATGCTGCAAGGACGGCACTTCAGGCGGTCAGAAACAGACTTAATGAAGAACATGGAACGATAGTTTACGCGGACACAGACCTTGAGGTCTACGCAGACGAGAACGTTACGGGAAAGCTTCTTGATGAGACGGAACTTGAGAACGTATTATATAATGTGGTATCTGCCACGGCATTCGTTCCTGATAATATGGCATATACAGTTCGTATCGATGATTTTATGGTTACGGTAAGAAGCGAGGCAGATGTTATTGCACTGTTAGAGGCTGCCAAGAACAGAATTGCCGGAGAAGCTGCCGAGGGCTTTCAGGTTGAGCTTGTTGACAGTACATCGAACGGAATGTCACGAAGAACAGTCAATGTCACAACAGCGGATATAGCTATGAATGAGGCGGCGAAGGTTCTTGCAACAATTGATGGAACGGACACGGTACAGGTTACGGATGAGACGGTATTTGAGGACGGAGTTCTCTATGTTGGCTTTGCCGAGAATGTTGAGGTTATTGAGACAAGCGGTAACGCCAATGAAGTTATGACCGTTGAGGAAGCACTTGAGGAGATAACCAAGGAGAAGGCTGAGAAGGGCACCTACGAAGTAGTTCAGGGTGACTGTCTTACAGCCATTGCAGATAAGACTAACATTTCTCTTGATGAGTTATATGCTCTCAATGAGAACCTTGATGAGAACAGCGTGATTATGCCGGGCGACCTTCTCACAATCACGGTTCCTACACCGGAGATTTCGATTGTGGTTAAGGAAGAGGTTACTTACAGCGAAGAATATCAGGCAGATGTAGTATATATTGATAATAACGGCATGTATCAGGGACAGCAGAATGTGGTTACACAGGGAACGCCGGGATACAGAGAGGTTATAGCTGTTGTGAGCTCCTCGAACGGAGTTGAATATGACAGAGAGATTATCAGCCAGACGATAATCACTGAGGCTACACCTACAGTGATTGAGAGAGGAACGCTTATTCCTCCTACATTTATCAATCCGGTAAGTACGATGCAGATTACTTCTGACTATGGCTACAGAGTCCATCCTGTATCAGGTCAGGTCGGAAGCTTCCATTCAGGTATTGATTTATATGTACCGATGGGAACGGCTGTCAAGGCTTCGTGTGGTGGTACGGTAACACTTGCAGGCTGGAACGGCGGATACGGCTGGTGCGTTGATATCAGTCATGGAAACGGAATTACAACAAGATATGGTCACTTAAGTTCGATAGAGGTATCTGTCGGGCAGACAGTTTCACAGGGACAGAGAATAGCTCTTTCAGGTGCGAGTGGTAACGTAACAGGACCACATCTCCACTTTGAGGTTCTGCTTTGGGGTAATTCACAGAATCCTAAGAATTATTTGAACAAGTAATAAGCATAATATAGAGCAGAGGGAGAGATATCTTCCTCTGCTTTATTAGTTTAACGGTGAATCGTATCAGCTAAAAATAGCCTTTACAAAAACAGCTTTTATGCTATAATAGGATAGATATAGTGTGAAAACCAATGTTTAAGCGGGTACGAATATAACATTTGACATAGAGGTATGTGATGGAACAGTATGTGATTAAGGGTGGTAATCCCTTAAGTGGTGAAGTGAATATTATCGGAGCTAAAAATGCGGCACTTGCAATTATTGCTGCGGCAATTATGGCGGACGAGACAGTGACTATAGAGAATGTTCCGGATGTGAGTGATATACAGGTGCTTTTGGGTGCTGTGGCAAGTATTGGCGCAGTTGTTGACCGTGTAGACAGGCACACATTCAGAATTAACGGAGCTCTTATCAATACGACAATTGTGGACTATGAGAAGGCTAAGAAGATTAGAGGTTCATATTACCTCCTCGGTGCTCTTCTTGGAAAATACAAGGATGCACATGTCGCGTTTCCGGGAGGCTGTAATATCGGAACAAGACCGATAGACCAGCATATCAACGGCTTTAAGGCGATGGGGGCTGAGGTAGATACGGCATACGGAATGATTACGGCAACGGCGGACAGGCTTGTGGGAAGCCATATATACCTTGATATGGAGTCTGTTGGCGCGACAATCAACATTATGCTTGCAGCAACGCTTGCTGAAGGAAGCACGATAATAGAGAATGCCGCTAAGGAGCCGCATGTGGTCGATGTTGCCAATCTTCTTAACTGCATGGGTGCAAATATCAAGGGTGCAGGTACGGATGTTATAAGAATTAAGGGTGTACAGAAGCTTCATGGAGCAGCTTATTCGATTATTCCGGATCAGATAGAAGCTGCCACGTTCATGTGTGCCGCAGCCGCCACGGGGGGAGACGTTCTGATCAAGAATGTTATTCCTAAGCATTTAGAGGCTATCACAGCCAAGCTTACACAGATAGGCTGTGAGGTGTCCGAGTTCGACGATGCCGTGCGAGTTGTCGGTTATCGCAATATGAAGTACACCAATGTAAAGACTCTTCCTTATCCCGGATTTCCGACGGATGTACAGCCTCAGATAACGGTTGTCCTTGCGCTTGCAAAGGGAACAAGCATTGTCACGGAGGGAATATTCGAGAACAGATTTAAGTATGTCGATGAGCTTGCCAAGATGGGTGCTGACATCACTGTAGAGGGTAATACAGCCATTGTAAAGGGCGTTGAGAGATATACAGGCGCAGAGGTTACGGCACCGGATTTGCGCGCCGGAGCGGCTCTTGTGCTTGCAGGACTTGCAGCAGACGGAGTTACGATAGTTGATGACATCAAGTATATTTTAAGAGGCTATGAGGACTTTGATATCAAGCTCAGAGAGCTTGGAGCTAAGATTGAGTATGTGCAGAGCGAAAAAGAGATTCGTAAGTTCGTGCTTAAGACATCATAACAGAATTGCGATTATAGCAGTAAAAAAGAGTTACAGCTTCAATTTGAAACTGTAACTCTTTTTTTGACGGTGTATAACACCGATTATTCTTCTCTGAGCTGGAACTTGGAAACGAGCTCCTTAAGAGTCTCTGACTGTGCGGAGAGCTCCTCACTTGTAGCAGATGTCTCCTCTGCGGAAGCGGAGTTGCTCTGTACAACCTCAGAAATCTGCTCTATAGCCTTCTCGATTTCCTCGAGCATACGAGACATGTTCTTGGAATCCTCATTGGATGCCTCTGCTGCAGAAGCGAATATCTTCATACTCTCAAGGATATCGTTGAGTACTGCAACAGTCTTCTTCGTGATTGCGTTGCCGTTCTTAACTTCCTGAATAGACTTTGCAATAAGCTCTCTTGTGTTGACTGCTGACCTTGCACTGTCATCTGCAAGCTTACCGATCTGGTCAGCTACGACACCGAAACCTCTTCCGGCATCGCCTGCTCTTGCTGCCTCAATGGAAGCATTGAGTGAGAGGAGATTAGTCTGCGATGCGATGTCTTCAATATCTCCGATAATATTCTGAATCTCAAGTGATGTCTCACTGATACGCTGCATAGCCTCAGTGAGTTCTGCAAGGTCTGCCTGGCTCTTAGCTGCGTTGTCCTGAGCTTCCTTAGCCATTGTTGCTGCGGATTCAGCGGACTTAGCAGAGTTGGCTGCCGTGTTGGTAACATTTTCAATTGTAGCTGTGAGCTCTTCGATAGCGCCTGCCTGCTCTGTTGCACCCTCAGCAAGTGACTGTGCACTCTCGGCGAGCTGTGAGGAACCGATTGATACCTGATCTGAAGCTGTGCTGATGTTTCTTAATGTCTCATCGAGCTGTCTGTTAAGCTTTCTCATTGCTGTGACGAGGGATACGAATTCGCCAACATACTGATCCTCAATCTTGGTAGCTATGTTGAAGTTGCCGTTGGACATCTCGGTGAGGATATAACCTGCATCGGATACGATTGCATGCAGCGCATGGCAGCTCTCCTTAAGGTTATTGGCAAGTGAACCGAATTCATCCTCGGATGTGTATGTGATGTCAACATCAAGCTCGCCCTTTCTTAACTTGGCTGCAGCGGCTTCAAGCTGCTCAACAGGCTGTACGATGATTCTGACGATGGCCTTGCGGATTCTTGTGGAGATAATTAATGCTATAATAAATATAATAACCACTGCAAATGTTGAGCAAAGACCGACTACGAGTGAAAGAGTATATTCCTTGGCTGCTGTGGCTGATGAGTTATTCCCTATCTTAATAAGGATATTCTGTACATTCTCAGTGAGGTCGTTGTAGGTACTGTTGAAAATCTCGAGAGCTTCCTCATTCTTATTAGCTCTTGCAAGAGCCATAAGGTCGGTTCTTGAAGCCTTGAGGTCTGCAACTGCTGAGTTGAGTTCGGCAACGATGGTTTTGTTGTGGTAGCTCTTCTCAAGTGCATCAATATTAGCAGCAATATTGTCTGCATACTGGTCTGCGAGGTCAAGCTTCTCGGTTGTGATGGCAGCGTCATCTATAGTAAGTGACCAAAGAACCATCTTACCGACAACCTGAAGATCCTTTCTGATTTCCATCTGAAGGACATCGTTCTGGTATGCGGTTGTATAAAAGCTTCTGAATTGAACTAAAACAGTTGTGAGTGATGCGATTGCTGCAACGAAAATGATTGCTGTTGCAATCAGGATGCTGGTGAATCCATAGCGAAGTTTCTTTTCAATGCTTAAATGCTTGAGTTTTTCTTCCATGATAATAATGTCTCCTTATAAATTTTCAGGTTGTAAGTACTAGCCTTGAAAAAAACTAGGAATAAAAGCCCAGTCTCTGATATTAAATATATAGTGAAAAAAATTAAATGTCAATGACTTTGCTAGGAATTAGAAAAGAAAATAGAATAAGCTGCCGATTACGGCAGCTTATTGTGCGAAAATACTATACAATAGCAACAATCTTAAGTTCCGGATGCTTGAGAAGGTCAATAAATTCATTTCCTATTTTTATCATCGGACGATATAGACACATAGAGTTTATCATCACTATCTCACCGACGCGGCCGTCACTCAGACGTGCATTATTGTGCAGGTAGGTGGAAGATATTCTGTTGAGGAATGTCATAAGGTAGTGAGGATCATACTTGTTAAGTCCCTCCTTATCGAACATCTCGATGACGTCAAACGGACAAAATGCACCGCGATAGCTTCTTGATGCAGTCATGGCATCGTATACATCGGCTATGGCAATAATCTTGGCGAAAGGAGTAATTCTTGCGGCGTCGGCATGGAAAGGATATCCGGAGCCGTCACAGCGTTCATGGTGGAGAAGACATGCCTCCTTGATTCTTATATCGAGAGGCTGGTTCCTGAGTATGTCATAACCTCTCTTTACATGCTCTTTAATAAGCTGATACTCTTCGTCGGAAAGTCTGCCCGGCTTGTTGAGAATCTCAGTAGGTATTGTGAATTTTCCAATATCGTGAAGAAGTGCTGCAACAGTGAGTACCTTAAGGTCGTCGCCCGTGATACCGAGCCACTTGCCAAGAATATTGGATATAAGAGCAACATTCAGGCTGTGGGTGGATGTGATATCGTCATAATTGCGGAGATTATGTATTATGTCGAAGATATGAATGGTATTTTTTGATGAGTTAATAAGCTCTGCCGTATCAGCATATATGGAGTTCGTATCAATCGGCTGACCGGATGATATGGACTTCGTGACAACAGAAGTCAGGTTGCCTATTGAAGCCTCATACTCAGCCTTGAAATGCTTGAAATCCTCGCTCTTTTTTATCTTGTCCGAATAACTGTCATTGGATGGAGCGGCTGCCTTGACAGGAGCGGCAGGCTTCGCCGCCGGAGCAGGACTGTCATCAATCGGCACCTCAAGAATTGTATAATATTCAAGCTTTGATATGGTCGGTTCATCAAGCACGAAACCGGCAGGAAGGACAAGTTGTCCGGCCGGATTGTATAGATCCTCGGCAATTACCATTCCGGGTTTTACTTCAAATGAAAATAGAATCTTCTTAGCCATAAGTACTCCTTTGTATCTTAGAAATTATGTTGTACTTCAAGAATCATGTAATTTAGCTATAGTATACCATTTTTGCGTGACAATGGCAACAACAAGCTATCTAAAAAGACGAAAAGAAGATATTATAAAAATATATTTTATTGCAATATGCACTATTGACTATTGAGCCTTAATATATTATAGTTTATATGCAAAAAAAGTTCATAGAAGATTTATCCCTTATTCAGAGTGATGGAGATACATAGGATCTGTGAAGTCACGGCAACCCCGTTTTGGAAGGTGCCAGCCTGAGCGAGATATGCCATTGCCCCGCATGCTGCATGATGTGGTGCGAATGGCTCGAACAATAAGAGGATTTGATTAGCATTATTCAAGTCCACTTATGTGGACTTTTTTTAATCCTATTAACTATTTTATTTTACCATATCGAAAGGAGATTTCAGATGAGTTATTTATTTACTTCAGAGTCAGTAACCGAAGGACATCCTGACAAAATCTGTGACCAGGTATCAGACGCAATTCTTGACGCTATGCTTGAGCAGGATCCGATGAGCCGTGTGGCATGTGAGACACTTACCAATACAGGATTTGTTATGGTTATGGGTGAGATTACAACAAAGGCTAATGTTGATATACCTGCCATTGTAAGAAAGACCGTAACGGATATCGGCTACAACACATCAGAGTACGGATTTGACGGCAACACATGTGCCGTTATGGTATCACTTGACAAGCAGTCACCTGATATTGCCATGGGTGTTGACAAGGCACTTGAGGCAAAGGAAAATCAGATGACTGACGAGCAGATTGAGGCAATAGGTGCCGGAGATCAGGGTATGATGTTCGGATATGCTACCAATGAGACAGAGGAGTATATGCCTTATCCTATCGCACTTGCACACAGGCTTGCAAGACAGCTTACCAAGGTAAGAAAGGACGGAACACTTAAGTATCTTCGCCCGGACGGCAAGACACAGGTTACGGTTGAGTATGATGACAACCATAAGCCTGTACATCTCAACGCTGTGGTTCTTTCAACACAGCATGATCCTGATGTTACACAGGAGCAGATTCATGAGGATATTAAGAAGTATGTGTTCGATGAGATTCTTCCTAAGGAGCTCGTTGATGAGAGAACGAAGATGTACATCAATCCTACAGGACGTTTTGTAATCGGCGGACCTAACGGTGACAGCGGACTTACGGGACGTAAGATTATCGTTGATACATACGGCGGATTTGCGCGTCACGGCGGCGGAGCTTTCTCAGGAAAGGACTGCACGAAGGTTGACCGTTCAGCAGCTTATGCAGCTCGTTATGTCGCAAAGAACATTGTTGCGGCAGGGCTTGCAGAGCGTTGTGAGATTCAGCTCTCATATGCAATCGGTGTTGCACAGCCTACATCAATCAACATTGACACATTCGGCACGGGAAAGGTATCCGATGAAAAGCTCTCCGAGATAGTAGCAGAGAACTTTGATTTAAGACCGGCAGGAATTATCAGAATGCTTGACTTAAGACGTCCTATCTACAAGCAGACAGCAGCTTACGGACATTTTGGCCGTAATGACATTGATGTGCCTTGGGAGAAGCTTGATAAGGTTGATGCTTTAAAGAAATATTTGTAATTGTTTATATTTAATTTATAAACTTGCACATAATAATGTGGTACAATAGACGCATAAGTATGGCTTATGCGTCTTTTTTGTGCAATAGAAACTTCGTTCCTATTACATAAAAACGCTCCGCGCTATAAGCCATCGGGTGATAAAGAGGTAACGGACAATGAAACTTAAAACAAAAATGCAGCTTGCATTCTGTGTGCTGTGCATAGTTCCGATAATACTTATTGTAGCGGTGCTCAGCCTCGGAACATACAAGCTAAAGACGATATATCACACCTATAAAATAGATATGAACACTTATACGGTAATGTTCAATCCAATGCTTGCATTCAACGCTGTCAATTCAAGCATAGAGGATGAGCTTGAGGCTGTGAGGGATGCCAATCCGGATTTGTTGTGTGATTCGGATTATCTTACTGAGTACTGCAACGGACTTACGAACGATGCAACGAACATTGTCGTAAATCTTAACGGCAGGTATGTTTTTTCCAATTATGATAATGATGAGCTTGAGGATGATCTGTATGCGGAACTCACCAAGATGGAACAGCTTGGACAGCTCGATGGGCTTCAGGGAGGAATGTACTTAGGCGGTAATCTGCAGATGCTTGTGAACAGAGTGCTTTTTAAGAGCAGCGATGGTAAGGATGGAAGGCTTTACATCGTGACCCATATAGAGCATATTGTTCCGCAGGTCAAGAATATGGTGATTCTCTTCCTTATGTGTCTGGCAGTCATTCTTGTTGCGGCAAGCGGATGTATAAGCGTGTGGGTTTACAGAGGACTTGTCTCGCCGGTTAAGAAGCTAAGGGATGCGACTCACAATATCACGGAGGGCAATCTTGATTTCACGCTCAAGAATAAGCGTCATGATGAAATCGGTGAACTCATAGACGATTTTGAGGTCATGAGAAAGAGACTTAAGGAATCAGCTGAGGAGAAGATACAGAATGACAAGGAGAGCAGAGAACTCATAAGCAATATATCCCATGACTTAAAGACCCCTATGACTGCAATCAAGGGGTATGTGGAAGGAATCATGGATGGCGTGGCTGACACACCGGAGAAGATGGACAGATATGTCAGAACGATATATAATAAGACAGTGGACATGGATAAGCTTATTAACGAGCTTACACTGTATTCTAAGATAGATGCCAACAAGATACCGTATAATTTTAATAAGATTAACGTAGCTGAGTATTTTGATGATTGTGTGAATGAACTCAAGGTTGAGCTTGAATCAAGGAATATCGAGCTTGGTTATTTTAATTATGCGGATAAGGCGGCGGTTATCATCGCTGATCCGGAGCAGTTAAAGCGTGTGATTAACAATATTATAAGTAATTCCGTGAAGTATATGTCATCGGAGCGAAAGGGAATAATTAATATCAGGATAAGCGATGCGGATGATTTTGTACAGTTCGAGATTGAGGACAACGGAAAGGGAATTGCACAGAAGGATGTCCAGTACATCTTTGACAGGTTCTATCGCACGGATTCTTCAAGAAATTCGGCACAGGGTGGAAGCGGTATCGGACTTTCAATCGTGAAGAAGATTATAAGCGACCATGGCGGACAGATATGGGCGACGAGCAAGGAAGGAACAGGAACCGTAATGCACTTTGTGCTCAGAAAATATAAAAATCAGGAGAGTGGAAGCAATGAGTAAAATATTGATTATTGAGGATGAGGAAAGTATTGCCGAGCTTGAGAGAGATTATCTTGAGATAAGCAGCTACGATGTAACTATATGCAATGACGGAGAGAAGGGGCTTAAGGAGGCACTTGACAACGAGTATGATTTGTACATTCTTGATCTTATGCTGCCGGGAGTCGATGGATTTGAGATATGCAAGGCAATAAGAAACAAGAAGAATACACCTATCATTATGGTGTCGGCTAAGAAGGATGATATAGACAAGATAAGAGGCTTAGGTCTTGGCGCCGATGATTATATGACCAAGCCGTTCAGCCCGAGCGAGCTTGTAGCGCGTGTTAAGGCACATCTTGCAAGATATGAGAGGCTTGTCGGAAGTGCAATGCCGGAGAATGATGTTATCGAAATCAGAGGTCTTAAGATTGACAAGACAGCCCGCCGTGTGTTCGTCAACGGTGAGGAAAAGACTTTTACAACGAAGGAGTTCGACCTTCTCACCTTCCTTGCACAGAATCCTAACCGTGTATTTACCAAGGAAGAACTGTTCAACAAGATTTGGGATATGGAATCAATCGGTGATATTGCGACAGTTACCGTGCATATCAAGAAGATAAGAGAGAAGATTGAGTTCGATACCTCGAACCCTCAGTACATAGAAACAATTTGGGGTGTAGGGTACCGCTTTAAGGCGTAATTTGGTGATTTGATGAAGGACATAAGAGAACACATTATATATGAAGATGATGATATATGCGTGTGTCATAAGCCGTCGGGAGTGCTGACACAGGCGGACAGAGGCTTTTCGCAGGATATGGTCAGCGCACTTCTGACTTATGAGAGAAAAAAAGGCAGTAAAAATCCGTTTATAGCACCGGTGAACAGACTTGACCGTCCTGTTGAAGGGCTTGTGCTATATGCTAAGAACAGCAGGGCAGCGGCGGAACTGACTAAGCAGATTACACAGGGTGAGGTTGGAAAGTGCTACTATGCGGTGGTCGATGTGAGCACCGGCAGGGAGAAAGAGCTTGCAGACAGTGTGGGTACACGGATTACTCTGGAAGATTATCTTATAAAGGATGCCAAGACGAATATGTCGCGTGTGGTTTCGGCAGACACGCCGGGGGCAAAGAAGGCGGTTCTCGACTATGAGGTGGTGCAGCTTCAAGAGAATAAGGCATTGTTACGCGTAACACTTCATACAGGCAGGCATCACCAGATAAGGGTACAGCTATCCAATGCGGGATTTCCGATTGCAGGAGACATGAAGTACAATACGAAGCTGTGTAACGGAACAGCGGCGGGCATGAGGAACGGTGATGTGCTTGCACTTTGTTCCTACAAGCTTAATTTCAGCCATCCCGTCACAAAAAAGAGAATGTGTTATGAGATTGTCCCGGACGGAAGCGGGTTTGCGGGCTTTAACATTATAATATAAAATACGCATAAATATCGGCTTTTGCGGACATACTACTCTCACGGAGCGGAGGGTAATATGAGCGGCAGAGGTGTTGATAAGAAGAATTTTTTTAAAAACAAAAAGATCATTATTGAGGGTATGGGAGTTGCAGCAGTTGTATATCTGATTTTCAAGTATATTATGCCGTTAGCAGCTCCTTTTATTATTGCCTTTCTGCTGGCGGCAGGCTTAAGCACGCAGATGAGGTTTTTAAATCACAGATTTCATATAAAAAGAAGCATTGCCGCAGTTATTCTCATGGTGTTCTGGGGAGGAATCCTTGCGGGGCTTGTGTTGCTGCCGGGGGGACTTTTAATAACACAGATCAACAATGTCATAGACAATTATGAAAGCTGTTATTCATACATCAATGACATGATGTGCAGCTTCTGTGCAGGGGTTGATTCAAGGCTCGGATTTGTGCGCGGAACGACGCTCATGTATATAGATTCAGGGCTTGTGTGTGCGTTCGAGTCAGCAAAAGAGAAAATAATGCCGTCGATAATGGGCGGTTCGATAGGGGCAGTCAAGAGTGTTATAACATTTGGCGCTGTGTTCGTGATATTCCTTATGGCGTTGTATTTTTTTCTCAAGGACTATGACAGGATGAAGGACAGGGCGATGAAGTCAAAGTATTCCGCTGAGTACGAATTTTTTTATACCGGAATAGGCAGGATTCTTTACACGTTTATAAGAACACAATTTATCATTATGACGATAACCATGACAATCTGTGCAGCCGGGCTTTTGCTGCTGCACAACAAGTATTGGCTGCTTCTCGGTATTGTGCTGGGGCTTGTGGATGCACTTCCTGTATTCGGTACGGGCACAATCCTGACACCGTGGGCAATTGTGTGTGTGCTGTGCGGAAGATACAGATATGCGGCGGTGCTGGCGGCAATGTCTTTTGTAAGCTATCTGGTGAGGGAATATCTTGAACCGAAGCTTATGGGCAGGGGCGTGGGAGTACACCCGCTTATGATGCTGGCGGCAGTGTATGCGGGGCTTGTGTTGTTCGGTGTGATTGGTGTGATAACGGGACCGATAGCATTTCTTCTTACAAAAGAGATAATATCCTATATACAAGCGCAAAATAATCAAGGGTGATTTTGTGCTTGTATCATGGCGGCAAAGTAGGTTATAATCATTCTGTTATTTTTCTTGCGGTTATTGGAATTTAACCGGAAAAGGGGATTTATATGGTTTTTTCATCAGCGGTTTTTCTGTTTGCTTTTCTGCCGTCAGTGCTTATTATCCACACATTGGTGAGAAACACGACGGTAAGAAATATATTGCTTATAGTGGCGAGCCTCTTGTTTTATGCATGGGGTGAGCCTGTGTATGTGCTGCTTCTGCTTGCATCAATAGCACTTAATTTTCTGCTCGGAAGGTTCGTGTGGGGAAGAAAGCCGGTGCTTGTCATTGCAGTGGTTGCTAATCTGGCATTTCTGGTTGTGTTTAAGTATGCGGGCTTCATAGTTCAGAGTATCAACATGCTTCCTTTTGTCGAGCTGAAGGTTCCGCAGGTGAGGATGCCTATAGGTATCTCTTTTTATACTTTCCAGGCATTGTCGTATGTGATTGATACATATAGGGAGAAAGAGCGCGAGCCGGGAAGCCTCCTTGATGTGATGCTGTATGTATGCCTGTTTCCGCAGCTTGTCGCAGGACCGATTGTAAAGTATAACTCAGTGAGGGAGCAGCTTAAAAGCAGGACGGTCACACCGGAGGGGATGGCGGACGGTGTACAGCGTTTTATAATCGGTCTGTCAAAAAAGATGCTTATCGCTAATGTGATGGCGTCGGCGGTTGATAAGATGTATGCACTTGAGATGTCACAGCTTGACACGGCATCAGCGTGGGTGGGAGCGGTATGCTATCTGTTCCAGATATATTTTGATTTCTCGGGCTACAGCGATATGGCGGTCGGAATGGGAAAGATGTTCGGATTTACTTTTCCCGAGAACTTCAATTATCCGTATACAGCTTCGTCCATCCGTGATTTTTGGAAGAGATGGCATATATCTTTGACATCGTGGTTCAGGGAATATCTGTATTTTCCGCTTGGAGGAAACAGAAAAGGAAAGGTGAGGACGATGTTCAACCGCTTTTTTGTGTTTCTGTGCACCGGAATATGGCACGGAGCGAACTGGACATTCGTTGTGTGGGGTATTTATCATGGGGTTTTAACCATTATTGAGACCGCTGTGGAGAGCAGAAGAAAAAAATATACAGGTTCAGCGGGCAGCGCCAATGCATCAAAGGCACTGCGGGGGATTTTAGGACATATATACACGCTTCTCGCGGTCACAATAGGATTTGTGATTTTCAGAGCCGATACCATGGGACAGGCGGCGGCGTTTATAAAGAATATGTTCTCATTCACGAGAACACAGTACGGGTTTATGACGGCATCGTCAGTTATGAGTCCGCTGTTCATCATAACCATGATGATTGCGGCAGCGGCATCCACGCCGATTTTGAAGATGGTACCGCAAAGAAAAGCTTCTCTTGCGGTGGGAAGAGTGTGTACCATAATATTGTATCTGTTGTGCATTATGGAGATTGCTGCAGGAAGCTATAATCCATTCATTTATTTCAGATTCTAGGTAAAATCTGTCGGAGAAAAGCGATGAAAAAAAAGAAAAATCTGACAAACATTATATATATAGTAATCTTTCTTGCCATAAGTATTGTGCCGCTTATTGCCTTTTCCGATAAGCAGGCGGCAATCGGCAATGAGACAAAGGCGGCTAAGCCGAAGCTGTCTGACGGAACGGAGCTGACTGCGAATGTGGACACATATTTTGCACAGAACTTCGGTTTCAGGAACAGGCTTGTATATGTTCAGAATGTGTTGAAGCAGAATGTGTTCAGGACTTCAGGACAATCGGAGGTTATCGTTGGCGAGGACGGATGGCTCTTCTATTCGAGGGCACTTGACGATTTTCTCGGAATAAGCGTGGCTGATGAGACCGAGGTTGAACGCATGGGTGCTGTGGTACTCATGATGCAGAATTATGTGGAGAGCCGCGGCGGAGAGTTCATATTTTTACCGGCTCCCAACAAGATGTCCGTATATGGTGAGTACATGCCTTACTATTATATAGAGGATGACGGTCAGGGAAATTACGAGCGCCTGTATAGTGAGCTTGTAAATGCAGGAGTGAACACGGTTCAGCTTAAGAATACATTATTCCTGAAGAAGGCAGACGGTGTGCAGTTATATCATAAGCTTGATTCGCATTGGAACAATTACGGTGCGGCGGTCGCCTATGAAGCCGTTGCGGATAAGCTGTCAGAGGTATATGGGGATGAATTTAAAGGGTATACAAGGTACAGCACCATGCCGTACAGCGTAAAAAACAATTTCTCCGGTGATTTACAGTCAATGCTGCTTCCGGGGTCTGACAGGAAGGATGAACAGCTTGAATTTGATGCAGCGGAGAACTTTGAGTACACTAACCGTTTCCGCGGTGTGGACGATCTGGTGATAACTACGTCAAATGAAAGCAAGGCGGTGGATAAGTCAGTTACCCTTTTCCGCGACTCGTTCGGAAATGCTCTCTATTGGTTCTTCGCCAACGACTATACTTCGATCACGGCGAAGAGAGAGATACCGTACAACATCTATCAGGCTGCGGAAGAGTCAGAGCTCGTTGCGGTTGAACTTGTAGAGAGAAATCTTAGAAATCTTCTTGTGTACACTCCGATTGTGCCGTCATTAAATCTTGGTGATGATTACTTTTCGGGTGCTGTTGAAGGCACAGCGGATTCAGACTGCACGGCGGAGGCATCGGTAAGCGTTATGACAACGACGGACGGGCTTTTGCAGGTTGACGGAAGCTGTGATGCACTCTCCGATTACGCATATATATACCTTGTTGTTGAGGGAGGCGGAACATTCCAGGTTCTTCCGTCCGAGGAAGGAGCGGATTTCACACTTTATCTTGAGAGTGATGATGCCGATATATTTAATGTGGATTTTGCAGGAAAGGTCTGCTCATTCGTGGTCAAGGATGAGATGGGATATGTAAGGATTCCTGTAAATGTCACTTTACAGGATTAGTTTTTTTATGTATACTTCAAGGACGTAACAGAATTAAAATATGGTTGGAGGACTATTATATATGAAGAAAAAAATATTAGCGGTGCTTGTATTTGCGGCAGTGCTTGTTATTTCGGGGTGTTCTAAGAAGGACAGCAGCGCGTCGTTCGGCTACAACAACGGTGAGCTTATGCTGACACCCGGAGATAAGTTCAATGCGGAGGCTGGCAGCCTTGCGGAGACAACTGCATATATGGAGGCGGCAAGCTGCTATTTTGACGGACTTGACAAGGTGTTTACCTATGAGGGATATGAGGTGACAACCTTCCCTAAGGAAGATGGAGACTATATACAGGACATCAACATTTCATCCGGGACAATTAAGACAGACAAGGGAATCGGTGTCGGAAGCAGTCTTACAGATGTTGAGAATGCCTACGGAAAAGACTACACGGTATCGGGAAAGATGTACGAGTATTATCAGGATGATACAAAATATATGTATTTCTTTATTTTGAATGATGTGGTACAATACTACGGATACGGAATGGATGTAAAATAGTCCGTTTTGTAAGCCCGAAGCACAAGGCACAGGGCTATAGGAGGAAAACATGAAAAGAACAGGAACAAAGGCTTCATATATAGTGTTGTTCGTTCTAATCGGCACACTGTTGACAGCCGGATGCAGCAAGAATCCCGATGAGGGTGGCGAGATAATTTTAGACTCGGCCACATCGGAAGCAGCCACAGAGGTTACGACTGCAGTGGAGAGTACAAGTGAAATTGAGACAACGACAGAGCTTGTGACAGATGAGCCCACAACGCCTGAGGAGACTACGACACCGGAGGAGACGACAACGGCAGCACCGGAGGTTAAGGCTTGGGACTTACTTAACAATGAGCCGCTCAATCCGACGACATCGGGCTATGAGGAGCTTGACAGGCTTATAGAGAGCTATATGGTGATGCTTAAGAACGAGGGAACGATAACGGACGATATGTCCAACTATCAGAAGGTTCACAGCATCTACGTATGGTTTATAAAGAGAATCACATACAACAGAGGAATGAATGTTGATGCGGGGAAGTATTCGACATCTGATCCTGCCACGACACCGGAGGAGGTGCTGTGGGCAACAGATTTGTTCAATACATATCAAGGCTGCTGTTACAATTATTCATCGGCATTCATGTATATAATGAGATACTTGGGCTACGATGCGCATCTGCTCTCAGGTCAGGTGTCCTCTTACAACGGTGGAATGACACCGCACTGCTGGCTCTATGTGAATCTTGACGGAACGGCGTACACATTCGACCCGGATGTTGATATGAATTATTATTGGCGAGGAGTGAAGGAAGGCAGCACCGAGGAAAAGACGGATACGCTGTTCTGCCGCAGAATGGAAGATATGGGTTACTTCTATACAATAGAGAAGTACCATGAGAACTAGAAACTTTTCAAAGTGAAAAAAATTTTGGAGGCATAAAATGGCAAACGATAAGAAATTAGTAGAAGCAATCACCCCTATGGAGGAGGACTTCGCCCAGTGGTATACCGATGTGGTTAAGAAGGCAGAGCTTATGGCATATTCAAGCGTTAAGGGCTGTATGATATTCAAGCCGGCAGGATATGCTATATGGGAGAATATTCAGAAGGAGATGGATGCACGATTTAAAAAGGCAGGCGTGCAGAATGTATATCTTCCTGTATTTATTCCTGAGAGTCTTCTCGAGAGAGAGAAGGATCATGTTGAGGGATTTGCACCTGAGGTGGCATGGGTGACTCAGGGAGGATTAAATCCGCTTCAGGAGAAGCTCTGTGTAAGACCTACATCGGAGACACTCTTCTGTGATTTTTATAAAGATGAGATTCAGTCATACAGAGACTTGCCTAAGGTATATAACCAGTGGTGCAATGTCGTGAGATGGGAGAAGGAGACAAGACCGTTCCTTCGTTCAAGAGAGTTCTTATGGCAGGAGGGACATACCGCTCACGCTACTGCCGAGGAGGCAGAGGCAAGAACCCAGCAGATGCTTAATGTATATGCCGATTTCTGTGAGCAGGTACTCGCAATGCCTGTTATCAAGGGAAGAAAGACTGACAAGGAGAAGTTCGCGGGAGCTGAGGCCACATACACAATCGAGGCACTCATGCACGACGGCAAGGCTCTTCAGTCGGGAACAAGCCATAACTTCGGCGACGGCTTTGCCAGGGCGTTCGGCATCCAGTATACGGACAAGGACAATACATTAAAGTATGTTCATCAGACCTCATGGGGTACAACGACAAGACTCATCGGAGCCATGATTATGGTTCACGGAGACAACAGCGGTCTTGTTATGCCTCCTAGAATTGCACCTGTTCAGGTAAGAGTAATTCCTGTTGCACAGCACAAGGCAGGAGTCCTTGAGAAGGCAGGGGAGTTAAGAGACAGACTTGAGGCGGCAGGCTTCAGAGTTGATTTTGACGATTCCGATAAGACACCGGGCTTTAAGTATGCAGAGCAGGAGGTTAAGGGTATTCCAACCCGTATCGAAATCGGACCTAAGGATATCGAGAATAATCAGGCAGTCATCGTAAGACGTGATACGAGAGAGAAGTATGTCGTATCTCTCGACACAATCGACACAGAGCTTGCCAAGATTCTCGACACAATGCAGTCTGAGATGCTTGAGAGAGCAAGAGCACACCGCGATGCTCATACCTACGATGCGCACAACTACGAGGAGTTCAAGGACATCATCGCCAACAAGCCGGGCTTTGTCAGAGGTATGTGGTGCGGAGAGCAGGCATGCGAGGATAAGATTAAGGAAGAGACAACGGCAACCAGCAGATGTATGCCTTTTGAGCAGGAGCATATCAGCGATGTGTGTGTATGCTGTGGAAAGCCTGCGAAGAAGCTTGTGTATTGGGGGAAGGCGTACTAAGATTTCAATAATCAGGTGTCAAAACAGACGAATTTATACCTTGAATGTATAATGCAGTCTAATTTATGCTTATCGGCTAAGTTGTTCGGAGCCGGATGTTCTAAGGACTTTATGAAGTGTTCTATATATGTCTGCCAACGAAGCAAAGCATACATCCTTGTATGCATTGCTTCTAAATCAGAATCCATTCTGATTTTGGCAGGGTGTCGTGAAAAGTCCTAAGAACAACTAAGCTCCTCACAAAAATGCGATAAGCATAAATGGACTGCATTATACATAGAGTGGTTTATTATTGTGTCTGTTTTGACACCTGATTCTATTTAATTCAGAATGTAATGGCAGCATGGAAAGGGAGAGTGACGCTTTGTTAAAAATAAGTCTTCCGAAAGAAGTAAAACATATAATTGATATCCTCACACAGAACGGCTATGAGGCGTATGCTGTCGGGGGGTGTGTGCGTGACAGCATACTTGGCAGAGTGCCGGGGGACTGGGATATCACAACTTCAGCTCTGCCACAGCAGGTGAAGGCACTTTTCAGGCGGACGATAGATACGGGTATTCAGCACGGAACGGTCACGATTATGCTGGGGAAGAACGGGTATGAGGTGACAACCTACCGCATAGATGGGAAATATGAGGATTCAAGGCATCCTGAGAGCGTGGAATTCACACCTAATCTTGAGGAGGATTTGAAGCGGCGTGATTTTACCATCAATGCGATGGCATACAACGATGAGAATGGCATTGTCGATATTTTTGGCGGCATTGATGATATAAGAAACCGGATTATCCGCTGTGTTGGGAATGCGCATGACAGATTCACGGAGGATGCACTGAGAATTCTGAGAGCCGTGAGATTTTCGGCACAGTTGGGCTTTGAGATTGATAAAGCCACCAAGGATGCGGCGAGGGAGCTTGCACCTACACTTGTGAAGATAAGCAGGGAGAGGATTCATACCGAACTCAACAAGCTTCTGCTGTCAGATAATCCCGATTATTTTTCGGTCGTGTATGAGCTTGGAGTCATGAAGGTTATCATTTCTGAGCTTGAGGACGTCAACAGTGGTGACATTGACAGGCTTAGGGTACTTATTAAGAGGACGAAGCCATGCCTGCCTGAGAGATATGCGGCACTGTTAAGCGTTATCGGAAAAGATAAGACAAGAGCGGTGCTGAAGGGACTTAAGCTTGACAATGCTACGATATCAATGGCGGTCAAGCTTGTGGAATATCTTGGTATTACACCGGCTTTGGCAGAGCCGCAGATGCGGCACTATATTAATGAGGTGGGGAAAGAGGATGCGATTAGAGTCATTGACTTTAACCTCTCATTTGCAGATGATTCCATGCATGAAGAGTATACGGATATGAGAAAACTATGTGCGCATGTCTTAGAGCGGGGTGACTGCACAAGTCTTAAAGAGCTTGATGTTACGGGAAAAGACCTTGTGGATGCCGGATTCGAGGCAGGGAAACAGCTTGGAGAGCTTCTCAACAGTCTGCTTACGGAGGTACTTGATAATCCTTCGCTCAATGACAGGAACTATCTCCTTGGGCGTGCAAAAGAACTCGGCAGACGATGAACAGACAGCTTAAAAGATTGCCCGTCCATATTCATAAAAGATATAACCTCCTCATATTATTAGATAGCCCTTGGGCTAAGATGATGTGAGGGGGATTTTTTTGTGGCAAACGAGGTGAATGGAAGACCGATAAAACGATATACGGTGTATGAGATTGCCGAGAACGCTTTGCAGCATTTCGACATGAAGGGAAACTACATGGGACGGATGCGGGGGCGGCTTATGTACAATACCCGCTCCGGAATTGTGCTCGTGGGAGAGTATAGCGGAAGCAGGGAGCGCTTTGAGGCGAGAGCGGCGGTCAGGAGCGCACTTGCCGCGGATGGAATAAGCGTGTCGTGTTATGTGAAGGACGATGAGGGCTCATATTTTTATGAGAGCGAGGACTCAGCATTATATACAGTGTGCAGCTTCAGCGATATGGATGAGTGTGATGAGAAAAAATTGGAGGATGTCTGCACGGCTATGAGAGCACTTGCAGCACTGCACAAAGCGTTCGATAAGCTTAAGCTGCAGGAAATCGGGCTGAACGGAGAAGAATTTCAGATTGCAAGAAGCCTTGTAAAAGAGTATGATAAGCATAATAAAGAACTTAAAATGATAAAAAATTATCTTGCCGGAAGAAAGACAAAGACTGACTTTGAGCTGCTTGCCGTCAGGGAATGTCCCGTTTTTTTGGCGGAGGGGCTTGAAGCGCTTGACAGACTAAAAGCCTCCGATTATGAGCAGAGGCTTAGTGAGACTGCACGGAATAACAGGCTGTGCCACGGAGATTTTAATTATCATAATATATATACTGATGGCGGGGAATATCTCATTGCAGGTTTTTCGCAGATGAGGAAGGATCTGTATGTTGTGGATTTGTACAATTTCATGCGCAAGCTCATGGAAAAGTATGACTGGGACATAAAGATGGGGTATCTTATGCTGCGCGAGTACGACTGCGTCAACACGCTGTCGGCACAGGATGTGAAGATTCTTGGCGCGATGTTCTCATACCCCGAGAAATTCTGGAAGATACTCAACTATTATTTCAATGCCAATAAGGCATGGATACCTAATAAGAATATGGAAAAGCTGAAACTGGCAGTGAATCAGAACAGGATGAGAAGGGAGTTCGTGAGGACACTCTACGGCTGATTGTTATATGGAAAGGAACTTTGGATGAATAATAAGCTTCAAAACTTTTTTTTAGGAACACTTATTGTTGCGGGAATTGTACTGTGTGCAGTCCTGTTTGCATCGGAATCATCGTCTAAGACCGGCAACGGCTCGAGTACGAAAAATACACAGAGTCCAAGCGGCTCCACGGCCGCTATCATAAATGCACCGACAACCGCAGTTGATTTGAGGACGGAGCTTGCGGTGATAACCTATGTGAGTTCTGACACGAAGAGATTGTCCGTGAGAACCTACGAGGATGAGATTGATTATACATTTTACGTTCAGGAGCCGGCGCTCATCTACAGTGAATATGGTAATGCGATGACCATGTCACAGCTCAATGCGGGAAATGTGATTGATATTACATTTGATGCCGCAAGCAGTACAGTGAAGGAGATACACATATCCGGCGATGTGGTAAGGCATCTTGCCGTATCGGATGCAGCGGTCAATACATCATACAGAAGAATCACGATATATAACAAGAATTATGAGTATTCGAGGAATGTCGTGGTTGTGTCGGGAAATGAACTGATTACACCTGAACAGCTCTCAACAAAAGATGTCCTGAATCTCTATGAGAAGGATGGAAAGGTCGTATCAATCGTTGTCACGAGAGGCCATGGTTACATAAGCCTTACGGGAGTGGACTTGTTCGTGGGCGGATATGTCAACATAGGAAGCGAAAATATTAAGACGATAGAGAAAAATATGATGATTACCATGACCGAGGGAGAATATAAGGTGTCGGTGTCTAAGGGTGAGTATTATGGAGCCAAGACAGTCACGGTTATTCAAAATCAGGTCACTACGGTTGATTTTTCGGAGTTCGTGGCTGATACGGTTGAGAATGGCAATGTCCTTTTTGACATCAATGTCGAGGGGGCGAATCTGTACCTGAACGGCAAGGAGACGGATTACTCTGAGGGTATGCTCACGATTCCTGTCGGAACCTACACCGTGCGTGCAAGTGCCGACGGTTATGAAAACTATGAGCAGAATATCGAGATTAAAGCGGATTATCAGAAGGTTAACATTAACCTCAAAAAGATAGAGGAGAGTACAAGCAACACGCAGCAGACGACAACTGCATCAACTGAGACATCAGGTGCCCGGGCGGAGGAGACCACAACCATAGTGAGTACTAAGAACCGCGTGTATATCGACGGCCCTACCGGTGCCATAATATATTTTGACGATTCATATCTTGGAGTTGCACCGCTTGATTTTGCGATGGTTACGGGACAGCATACATTTATCGTGGTCAGCGGAACCACCGTCAAGAGCTATACTGTCAACCTCGTTGAAGGTGCTGACGATGTGAGGTATGATTTTACAAATAAGACCTCCAATTAAGCTGTGAGTGGAATATTTTTATACGGCATCGGCATACAATGACTTGTAAGAGCAATTGTGGCAGGATGGTAACATGAAAAAAAGAATATTATCGGCACTTATGCTTATGATGACCGCCATAGGAATGATGTTTATGTCGGGCTGTGGTAAGGCTGAGAAGGAGGCAGAGCTTGTGCCTGTCGACTTTACCGTGGTGAGCTTTGATGACATACCAAAGGAGCTTGCGGCTGAGATTGAATCGAAAAAGAGCGAAGATTTCAGAATTACATACTCGGCTGACGGCTGGCTGTACATAGCGAGAGGTTATGGAATGCAGAACAGCGGCGGTTATTCGATAGCAGTGAAGGAAGTGTCGATGGCTGACAATGCGGTATATTTTGACTCAGAGCTTATCGGACCGAAACAGGGTGAGGCGGTCAATAAGCTCGCCACATATCCCTATGTGGTCGTTAAGCTTGAGGATGCCGGACAGAGCGTGGTGTTCAGATAAAAATAGCATAAAGGAATCAAATCCCTCATATTATATACATATAAATATATGATATGGGGGATTTTTTGTGGAGATAGTTCGGAAAAATATAAGTATGAACCATATCTGCGGGAAGGCGGAGGCTCAGGTTACATTAGATGATGATTTTATAGTGCCGGACAGTAAGCCGGATATATTAAAAAAGATAACCGATTGCGGTGAGATTGTCATTGAAGGACTGAAGGCGGGGGATGGCAGGGCATCCGTCAATGGAAAGCTCAAATTCTCCATGCTTTATCGGACGGACGGAGCGGGTATGCCGCTTGATTCCATGGATGGCAGCATTGATTTTGGGGAGACCGTGAGCGTGCCGGGGCTTACAGCGGGCGATACGATAAAGTGCAGCGCGTCTCTTGATGATTTGAGCATCAATATTATCAATGGGAGAAAGATAAGTGTGTCGGCAATAATTGCGCTTGAGGTATATGGTGAGAATACATATGTGTCACCGGCGGCGGTTGGAATTGAGGATTCCGATGCGTGTATTCTGAAAAGAAGCATCGGACTTCTTGCAATGACCGAAAATAAGAGGGATATACTGAGAGTAAGGGAACAGTATGAGCTCTCGGCGAACAAACCGAATGTCGGAAACGTAATCTGGTCATCACCGGAGCTGAGAAACATTGAGACAAAGCCGGCAGCGGATGAGCTGATTGTAAGAGGCGAGATTCATCTGTTTGCAATGTATTTTCCGGAGGATGACGATGAGAACATTCAGTATGTGGAGGAGACGCTTCCTTTTACCGGAAAGCTTCCGCTGCCGGGAGCTGATGAGAGAATGCTTGCGGATGTGTCGGTCGTTCCGTCACAGAAGATTATTTCTGTAAAGCCTGACTATGACGGGGAGCCGAGAATAATTGAGACAGAGCTTGTGCTTGACCTTGATATAAAGCTGTATGATGAACAGAATCTCGAATTGATAACCGACGTATATTCGACAAAGAAAAAGCTTGAGCCGGATGTTGACACGGCACAGTATGATGAGCTTCTTATACGCAATCATCAGAGATGCCGCATTGGTGAAAAGATGCGGATAAATGACGGCAGAAATAAGATTCTTCAGATTATAAGCAGCACGGCGGCACTGAGCACGGATGATATCTCTGTTGTTGATGACGGACTTATGGTTGAAGGTGCTGCCAAGGTAAACGTACTGTACATATCGGACAGCGATGCAGACAGAATCGGCTCTATAACCAAGGAGCTGCCTTTCTCGCAGAAGATTGATGTGCCGGGAATCACGGAGGATGCATTCTATACGGTGAGAACGGATGTTGAACAGCTCGGAGTGGCAATGCTTGGCGGGGATGAGCTTGAAATCAAGCTGAATGCCGGGATAGATGTCCTTGTACTTACCCCTGAGAGTACTCAGATTATCACGGGAGTGAACGAGGAGAAGCTTGACTATGGCGCTATAAAGCGGCTTCCGGGAATATGCGGATACATTGTAAAGTCAGGTGACACACTGTGGGATATTGCGAAGAGATATTACACGACAATAGAGAGGATAATGGAGACTAACAAGCTTGCATCCGAGAGTCTTAAACCCGGCATGAAGCTTCTGATAACAAGAACGGTAATGTAAAATGTGAATGTTACGCTTGTCGGGACGGCTTTTGCCGTCCCGCCTTCTTTGTGTAATCAGGAAACTTAGTTCTAATGCTTACTATGGAAACAGAGGCTCCAGGATAAGGTTGCCGATTATGACGGATAGCTCCGCGAAAGGACATGGCTTTCCCTGCTTTATCCAGTCGATGTAGACGGAGCTGGCACCGCTCAGATAGAACTCTACCTTAAATTCCGTGGTATAGCGGTTCTCCTCAGACGGATGGAGGCTTTCTATCAGCTGGCGTTTAAATACCTTCTTAATCTTTTCAGCGAGAAAATGATAGTTATGTACCGACACGAGGCTTTCACAGAACTGAGGATTGCTTGAGTAGATTGAGTTGATGAACTGTATAAAATAGTAAGGATTAATTCCGTACTCGGATATGATACAATTTTTGAGGTAAGCGTCTATATTCATGACAAGCTCATTTTCCATCTCGGTTATTATGTCCTCTATGGTGTTATAGTGGGCATAAAATGTCTTGCGGTTGATTCCGGCTGCATCGGATATTTCCTTGACTGTTATCTTGTTGATGGGCTTGTATGCCAGAATGTTGAATAACGCATCTCGGATAGCCTTTTTTGACTTGACAACACGCACGTCCTGATTGTTCATGCTAATCCTTTCTGATACTTTTAATAATTAGGTAACACATGAGTAAAAAAGTGTCCATTGACCGTATAATCGGCTTTGGATATAATTATACCTGTATTTTGGGAAAAAAGCAACAAATGTCCGTTAAAGTACGAAATTATTAATCATGCTATGGAGGTGAAGGTGTGAGCAAGGTAGGACTTGTATTAGAGGGCGGCTCCTTCAGAGGAATATTCACTGCCGGTGTCCTTGACTTTTTATTGGAACATCATATTTCATTTCCTTATGTTATCGGTGTGTCCGCCGGTTCGGGCAATGCAGTGAATTTCATTGCAGGTCAGGAGGGCAGAACAAGGAAGGTTATAACACATGAGAATGCGGACGCATATTACGGGCTCGGAACACTCCGAAACAACGGCAAGGTTCTTGACCTTGACCAGATGCTTGCTTATGACAAGGAACCGCTTGATTTTAACCGATTTTTTGCGTCGGATGTTGAGAGTGAGTTCGTCGTAGTCAACTGCGAGACGGGTAAGGCTGAGTATCTTTCGGCAGATGGAACTTCCGAGAGTATTCTGCAGATTTGCAAGGCATCGTGTTCGGTACCGCTTATGTGTGCACCGGTTAAGATTGGAGATAAGGCATATCTTGATGGAAGCATTGTGGATTCAATTCCGTATGCCAGAGCTATCGAGAAGGGCTGCGACAAGGTCGTGGTTATTCAGACGCGCAAGGCAGGTGAGGCTCCTACGGATTATTCCAAGATGAAGCTGCTTTTAAATGTGTGCTATCATTCAACCTATCCGAAGGTGGCAGAGGTCATGGTGGAGCGACGCTACAACTATGATAAGCAGATGCGCCGCTTAGAGGAGTTAGAGCAGGACGGAAAAGCACTTATAATTCGCCCTGAGATTGGAAGCATCGGTCACTTTGAAAATGATGTCGAGAAAATTAATGATTTCTATAAGCATGGCTATGAGCTTATGGAGAAAAATATGGACAGATTACGGGATTTTATTGAATCATGAAAAATTTTTTCGCAAAACTTGGCAACAGGTGCCTTGGAGCACTTATTCATGCGGCGTTTTTTATATGGACGGGAATAACGCATGTGCTCTACCTGCCGAAGATTACATACGAGGATAAATCGGTGAAGAAGCTTTTAAAGAAACCGTGCATTCTCATAGCTAACCACACAAGCCACAACGACGGATCATTTATTCCGCAGGTGTTCTGGAGGAGCAGGATCAATGTGCTTGTGACGACGAAGTGGTATGACAAAAAGCTCCTTCACGTGTTCTTTACACATTTAAGATACATTCCGATTAATCTTAAGGAAATGGATAATTCCTGGATGGACAGAGCGGTGGAGGCAATTAAAAGAGGCGAGTCGGTTCTTATCTTCCCGGAGGGCAAGCTCTCCAAGGACGGTAAGCTATCAGAGTTCCAGCCGGGCTTTCTGATGCTTGCACGACTCACGGATGCGCCTGTAATTCCGCTTGCAATTTCCGGTGGTTACCGCAAGTTCCATCGACAGAAGGTTGCAGTGGGTTCAGTAAATACTTTTGATGTACACGCAAAAGGAAGGCCTTCCGCGATACTTCGCGAAGGTGCAGCAAGCTGTCAGAGACAGCTTGAAAATATGCTTCATGAAAACAACAGACCGGACGAAGCACCGGCAGAATAATTTTATTGATGAAGAAAGGAAGAAACACTATGAACGAGCAGCAGATTAGAGAAAAGATTAAGGAGCTTCTTATTGACAGCCTTGGTATTGAGGCAGAGGTTTTAACAGATGATGTACCTCTCTTCGGAGATGGAATTGGTCTTGATTCCATCGATTCACTTGAGATGATTGCAGCAATCGACAAGGAGTTCGGCGTATCAATGACAGGCGTTGGCAAGGAGCCATTCTACAACGTAGCAAGCCTTGCAAAGTATGTAGCAGAGCATAAGTAAGAAGTATGAATGTCTGTCGGACGGCGGGGTATACGCCGCCTGATAGACAGTTTTTGGTTATGGAGGTAAATATGACAGAGAATAAAAATCGTTGTGTAATCACAGGTCTCGGAATGGTATGTGCCATAGGAAACAGCGTGGAAGAGACATGGAATAATGCCCTTAAGGGAGTATCCGGAATTAAAAATACGCAGACAGTTGATACCGAAGGCTGCTATGCAACACTTGCAGCAGAGGTTCATGACAATACATTGGACGAGTGCCCTCATGCAGATGAGATGGACAGAGTCTCTAAGCTGTGTGTGAAGGCGGCAAAGGAAGCCCTCACGGACGCAGCATATACAATCACGGATAAAGAGAGCAGCCGAGTGAGCGTAATCATGGGAAGCTGTGTCGGCGGCGTTAACAGCGTTGAGGCATACTACAGAAACGGTGAGAAGGCAGAGGATGTAACTAAGATGCCGATTTCCGCAATCGCAAATGAGGTTGCCTATGTATATGGAGCTGACGGAATTGTCACGAATATTGCAAATGCATGTGCAGCAGGTACAATAAGCATCGCTTATGCTTGTGATTTAATCAGAGCAGGCAAGTGTGATGTGGCTATAGCAGGTGGTGCAGATGCTTTCGCTTCCGTACCTTATGCAGGCTTCTTATCACTTCACGCTCTTGCAGCCAACGGCTGTTCACCATTCAATCATTGTGACGGAATCACTCTCGGTGAGGGCTCAGGAGTTCTCATTGTTGAGTCCTATGAGCACGCTGCAGCAAGAGGCGCAAAGATATACTGTGAAGTTCTCGGCTCGGGCGTAAGCTCAGATGCACACCATATCACCGCTCCGAGAGAGGATGGAGAGGGACAGATGAATGCCATCCGCTGGGGAATGAAGGCATCGGGTGTTGATGAGAGCGAAATCGGTTACATCAATGCGCACGGAACAGGAACAGCCAAGAATGATATGGCTGAGTTCCTTTCACTTCACACAATTTTTGACGATAAGAATGACAATCTCAGCGTAAGCTCAACCAAGGCTATGGTAGGTCACTGTCTCGGTGCGGCAGGCTCCATAGAGGCTGTATTTTCAATAAAGGCCCTCACGGAGAATATGGTTCCTCCTACGGTGGGATATTCCGATGAGGACATCGAAAATCTCAAGGAGAAGGCAGGAAAGATTGACTTCAGGCCTAACGAGGCAAAGGCAAAGGAGCTTGAGACGGTAATGAGCAACTCTTTCGCCTTCGGCGGCAACAACGCAAGCATTATTTTCAGCAAAAATTCAGGAAATGTAGAGCTGCCAAAGAAAGAGAAGGTATACATAACAGGACTTGGTGTGGTTGCACCATGTGGTAACGGCGTTGAGAATTATGTCGAGAAGTTCAATGCAGGCGTAAGACCTGAGGGCACATCCGTAGCTTCTGCTGTAGGCAGCACTGATTATGCGGCATGCGGTCTTAAGATGGCTTTCTACAGAAAGCTTGATAAATTCAGCCAGTTACAGGCTGTATCGGGAATGAATGCCATTCAGGATGCGGCACTCACAATAAATGATGACAATGCACCGGATATAGGTATTGCCGTAGGTACGGCGGCCGGTCCTCTTGCGACAATCTGTCATTTCCAGAAGGATTTGATTGAGGGTGGCAACATTGCAGGAAGCGCATTCAAGTTCCCTAACACGGTATATAATGCAGCAGGCGGTTATCTTTCAATCTGTTCAGGTATTAAGGGCTACAATGTCACTGTAACCAACGGCGCACAGTCAGGACTTTCAAGCATCGCATACGGAGTTGAAGTATTAAGACAGGGCAAGAACAAGATAATGCTTGCCACAGGAACGGATGAGAACTGTGATACGATGACAGAGCTCTACGGCAAGCTCGGCAAGGTTGCGGCAGAGGTTGACGGAGCGTATTCAGGCATGACGGGATATGTCCTCGGAGACGGAAGCACAACACTTGTACTTGAGACGGAGAGCAGTGCAAAAGAAAGAAATGTCAAGGTATATGCAGAGGTTGCAGGCTACGGAATGGCTCACAAGGCGGTTGCATTCGGCAAGCTTGACGGCTCAGAGGAGGCACTTGTCGATGCAGTGAGACTTGCGGCTGAGGATGCAGGCATGAAGCTTGATGAGATAGATGCCATTGTCGGCTTCGGCAACGGTGACGCTGACACGGACAGCCTTGAGCTCGACGCTTACAAGAAGCTCTTCGGCGAGAAGCTCGCAAGCCTTCCTGTATTTACGGTTAAGGATACAACAGGTGAAGGCCGTGCGGCATCTGCTTCTCTCTCAGCAGCCCATGCAGCGCTTATGCTTTCTGATAAGTATGAGTTGGCAGGAAGAGCATATAAGCTTCAGGCAGATAAGATGGTTCAGACAACAGTTGATACCAAGGCATTTAAGAATGTACTTGTCACATCATACGGTGTCGGCGGTTCATACTGTGCAGTGATTATTAAGAGATAAATTACGAAAAGAGGTGCAATGATGGGTAAGATTGCAGTCGTAACGGGAGCTTCTAAGGGAATCGGACGTGCATGTGCACTCCGCCTTGCAAAGGACGGCATGACGGTGGTTGTAAATTACAGCCATTCTGATGCGGAGGCAGCGAAGGCTGTCGAGGAGATTAAGGCAGCCGGCGGTGACGCGGTTGCATACAAGGCTGACGTGTCAGACCTTGATCAGGTTAAGGAAATGTTCAAGTTCGTGTCGGATACCTACGGACGCGTCGATGTACTTGTGAACAATGCGGGTATTGTCCGCGATGAGTATCTTTTGATGCTCACACAGGAGAATCTTGATAAGTGTCTTGACCTCAACATAAAGGGATATTTTTACTGTGCACAGCAGGCGGCACTCAAGATGTTCAGTCAGAAATCGGGAGTTATCGTCAATATGTCATCCGTCAGCTCCAAGATGGCGCTTGCGGGACAGTCAGTATACAGTGCAACCAAGGGAGCAGTCAACTCGATGACACAGACGATGGCAAAAGAGCTTGCAAGAAAGAAGATTCGTGTAAATGCCGTATGTCCGGGCTTTGTTCAGACGGAGATGGTTGAGCAGCTTCCGGAGGACAAGAAGAAGGAATACTTAAAGGAAGTTCCTCTCGGGCGCTTTGCCGATGTCGATGAGGTTGCAGGTCTTGTGTCTTTCTTATGCAGCGATGACGCAAGCTATATTACGGGACAGGCGATTGTGCTTGACGGAGGACTAAGCTTATGATGAACATTATGGAAGTTAATAAGCGTCTCCGCCAGAGACCACCGTTTCAGATGATAGAGAAGGTTCTTGAGCTGGCTCCGGGTGAGTCGGCAAGAGGAACCAAGAACGTATGCATAAACGAGCCATACTTTATGGGGCATTTTCCTGATGCACCGATTATGCCGGGCGTTCTTATCATAGAGAGCTGTGCACAGCTCTGTTCGCTTGTCATTGAGGATGACGGCGTGGATAATGACATGCTCTACGTTCTTTTAAAGGTTGATAACTTTAAATTCGTTAAGCCTGTTATTCCGGGCGATGTGCTCGACATAACGGTCAACAAGACAAAGAGCGGCGGAACTCTTACATATTTTGATGCCAAGGTATTAGTGGATGGCGAGGTCCGCGCGAAGGGCTCCATGGTGTTCACTGCGGTGCCGAAGGAGAGCGTGTACAACTAAGAATCAATTAGGTATAAAAATATGTGCAGGAATGGAGCTGTAAGTGCATAATGTTGTTATATTTGCACGCAGCGGCTTCGTTGTACGAAGCAAGATATTCTAAGAACTCAGGGAAGATAATTTATGGCACCGCCATCGATGCCAAACGCTCATCCATGAGCGGTGGCATCTAAGCCGACATCCGTGTCGGCTTTGGCTGGGCTGTGAACAGAGTTCTAAGAATATCTAAGCTTCTCCCAAAAGTCGCGCCGCGTGTAAATATAACAACATTATGCACAGCGAGGCTATGGCATATATTTTCACACGAGGGTTGGTTTGTGTGAGAAATTTCTATATTGCAGATCAGACGGTAGGATAGATAAGAGAATAATAGAAATTTCGCTGTGTATATCGTGTTATATCCATGCATATCGCGACTTTGGGGAGAAGCTTAGTTGTTCTTAGGACTCTGCCTATTACCCAGCCACAGCCGGCATGGATGACGGCTGAGTTGCAAACAGCCATGGATGGCTGATTTTGCAACGGTGGCGGGAGTTGTCTATGATTTAAGCAGAGTCCTTAGAACATCTTGCTTCGGACAATGGAGTCGATGTGCATGGATATAACATGATATACACTCAAAGTTTAAAGGTTTAGAATAGGAGGACTAACATGGGTAAAATCGCATTTTTGTTCGCAGGCCAGGGTGCTCAGGCAGTAGGCATGGGCAAGGATTTATATGACAATAACGCTGCCGCAAAGGCAGTATTTGATATGGGAGAGGCTTTAAGACAGGGCAGTGAGGCAATGTGCTTTGAGGGACCGGGCGAGGCACTCACACAGACAGAGAACACACAGCCATGTCTTTTTCTCACAGACCTCGCGTGCGCAAGGGCATTGGAGGCGGCAGGTGTTAAGGCTGACGTGGCAGCGGGCTTTTCACTTGGAGAGATTCCGGCACTTGCATTTTCAGGTGTGCTTTCCGATGAGGATGCATTCAGGCTTGTGACACTCAGAGGACAGAAGATGTCAGAGTGCGCTGCAAAGCATCCGGGTTCCATGGTTGCCGCACTCAAGCTTGATAATGCAAAGGTTGAGGAAGTCTGTGCAGGCTTTAAGAACGTGTATCCGGTTAATTACAACTGTCCGGGACAGCTCTCATGCGCAGGAGCGGTTGAGGAGCTTGATGCGTTTGTCGATGCCATAAAGGCAGCAGGCGGAAGAGCGGTTAAGCTTGCAGTGAGCGGTGCATTCCATACACCATTTATGGCTGAGGCAACACAGGCACTGGCAGAGAAGCTTAACGATATGAATGTGTCGGCACCTGAATTAACACTGTACTCTAATCTTACAGGTGAGGCATATCCTTCAGGGAAGGCTGAGATTATTGAGACGGTTTCTAAGCAGGCATCCAACAGCGTGCGTTGGGAGAAGCTCGTTCGCGACATGGCATCCAACGGAGTTGACACATTTATCGAGGTCGGAGCGGGAACAACTCTTTCAGGTCTTGTAAAGAGAACCTTAACCGATGTCAGGGTGTTCAACGTGTGTGATATGGCTACACTCACAGAGACGGTTAAAAATGTGATGTAATCAAGGAAATGCCGTATTTGGGAAGAAAATCCCGTAAACACGGCGTGAGTTGCGCAATTGCAACGTATGTTTGCTTTACTTTTTCAAGAATTACAATGTAAAATTCAGAGTATAAATTCGGACGCGTTACGCGTTCGACAATATAAGGAGGCAGTACATGTTAGAGGACATCTTAAAAGGAAAAAAGGGTTTGTTTGAGACAGGTATGCAGAGCGTGCTGCGCGGTCAGGAAAACAGAGCAAGAAGAATTGTTATCAAGCAGGGAAATCTTGTTGCGAATGAGCGCGCTGAGAGCAGCGGCGTGTGTGCCAAGGTCTACAAAAACGGGGTGAGCGGCTTCGCGTCGATGGCTGAGTACACACCTGAGGCTGCGGAGATGGTTTTAAAGGCAGCTACGGAGAATGCACATTATCTTTATAAGTACACGGAGAATAAGAAGGCGGCACTTTCACCTTACAAAAATGCAGGTGCTTATGCTCAGTCAAAGAGGTTCATCATCGACTTTGAGCAGAAGAGACTTGTAGACCTCTGCAAGCAGGTGGACGATTACATAGTTAACAAGTATCCGAAGCTCACGAGCAGAACCGTTGTCTACAGGGAGGACACGATGGAGAAGGTTATCTGCACCTCCGATGCTGCGGACGGTCATGTGGCTTACCCGAGATGCGCCCTGTATTTTGTGCTCAATATGGAGTCAAAGGACGGACAGCCTCTTGAACTTATGGATTTGGTCGGAGGCTTCGGACATGCCGATGATAACTTCAAGGATTTGTCTGAGGTTTACGCTAAGATTGACAATGTATACAAGCGTCTCTGCGACAAGGCGGAGGGCGTGTATGCTGAGGCGGGAGTCAAGACCGTAATTCTCGATTCCGATGTTGCGGGAATGATAGCACACGAGGCTGTGGGACATACGGTTGAGGCTGACCTTGTAATCGGCGGCTCTGTTGCGGGTCCTAACCTCGGAAAGCAGGTTGCATCCGAGCTTGTTAGCATCGTTGATTATGCGCATACGGCACTGGGACAGCAGGCACCGCTTCCGGTATATCTTGACGATGAGGGAATTGTTGCACAGGATGCTGTTCTGGTTGAGAACGGAATCCTCAAGGGCTATATGCACAACCGCGAGACGGCTGACCGTTTCGGAATGGCACCTTGCGGAAATGCAAGAGGCTGGGATTTCTCGGACGAACCTCTCATCCGAATGAGAAACACGGTTGTCCTTCCGGGAAAGGATACACTCGAAGATATGATTGCGTCCGTCGACGATGGATATTACCTCCTCTCAACGGGCAACGGACAGGCGGACCTGACGGGTGAGTTCATGTTCGGAATCACGATGGGATATGAGATTAAGAACGGAAAGCTCGGAAGAGCCATACTCGATACAACGGTGTCGGGAGTTGCCTTTGATATGTTGAAGACGGTTGATATGGTTTCGGATAAGGTTAAGTGGGAAGCCAACGGTACCTGCGGCAAGAAGCAGCCGATGGCTGTATCAATGGGCGGACCGGCAATCAAGTGTCAGATTACAATAGGGGGTAGATAATTATGGCAAATATAATCGAGGTTTCGGATAAGTTAAAGAGTCTCATAGCAGAAAAAGGGGATATAAAGGCGCAGTATTCCGTTGCGCTCACACAGACGAGAGAGATTACGATGGAGAACGGCGAGTTCACGCTTTTCAGAACTCTCTTCGACAATGATGTGGAGATTAAGGTTATAAAGGACGGCAAGGTCGGAACGACAAGCCTCAACAAGTTCGACGATAAGGCACTCTCTGAGGCAGTTGACAACGTGCTCGTGTCAGCTGAGGCGGGTACGGCTGATGAGAACTTTGACATTGCTCCGGGCATGGACGCGGCAAAGTTCACAATCGGTGCGGTTGAGCCTGACATTGACAAGCTTATGCAGCGCGCAAAGGAGCTTTCGGAGGACATTAAGAACAGACATCCTAAGGTGCTTGTGATTCAGATTATCTTAAAGCATGTGAGTGCTCACTCAATCTACCGCAACACCAACGGAAGTCAGGATGAGAAGGTTTCCGGACGATATGAGGTATCGGTTGAGTTTGCCGGAAATGACGGTGAAAATTCAACGGGCATTGCGGGTACTTTCGTCGCAGTATCGAGCCTTGACAAGCCGTTTATCGAGCTTGGCAGCATTGAGAAGGACTTAAAGGATGCGGAGGATTCACTTAATCCTATATCCGTTGACGGAAAGTTCGAGGGCGATGTAATCTTCACACCGAGCTGCGCGATGATTATGACCTACTATGCACTCTCTAATTTTGTCGGAGAGTCGGCAGTCCTTGAAAATACGGGCTTGTGGCTCGGCAAAATCGGTCAGAAGGTCGCAGCCGACAAGCTCACGGTTGCAATGAAGCCTTGGGATGAGAGAATCGTAAATCATGAGGTGCATACAGACGACGGTTTCCGTTCGGAGGATTACACGATTATCGAGAACGGTGTTTTAAAGAGCTACATGACATCGCTCTATGCAGCCAACAAGTGCAAGGTTGAGCGCGCGAAGAACTCGGGTTTCGACCTCGTTATAGAGGGCGGTGACGTGGCTCTCGCAGATATGATAAAGAGTATTAAGAGAGGGCTTATCATCGGGGCTGTTTCCTGCGGTATGCCGTCGGGTAACGGTGAACTCTCGGGAGTTGCAAAGAACAGCTTCTATGTGGAGGATGGTCAGATAAAGGGTGCGGTTACCGAGACAATGATTAACTTCAACCTTGCGGATATGATGCAGAATGTGACGGCACTTTCCAAGGAAGTGCTCTGTGACGGAACAATGGTTGTTCCTTACATAGAGGTGTCACATGTGCTTATTTCCGGAAAATAAGTAACCGGGCAATTGCGAAACTATATATTTGAAAGCGGACGTTGTACAAATTTAACAATTCA
>OLGY01000151.1_pt1 | contig 60481 bp, 49 predicted proteins | sample 1605951 | NCBI WGS metagenome assembly OLGY01 (sample SAMN03283280) | human gut metagenome | biome: human-associated habitat; material: feces | host: Homo sapiens | place: Peru | collected 2012
CAAACCCTCAAGTTACACCCTCACAAAGACTGCCCCTCAAAAAGTTTGATTATCCTTTTATAGCAGTGCTCCTGCGAGGCTCCGTCATTTTTAGCAAAAATCTGAAACACTTTATTTCTTTTTCTTCCACGCAAGCAGCCTCTCCACATGCAGCGGTTTCCCCTGAACAGCCTGCACCTTCAATCTGTTTTCCTCACTGAAACCAACCAGAATATCATGATTAGCCTCAGCCAGATAATCGATGATACCATCGATATCAGACTTCGTGTTCTTCGGACAATGAATATACAGATGCTTATTTGCGGAAATATGCAGTGTATATGAGATGCTGAAATGATACCACAGAATCTTGTGCAGGGTAGAGTATTTGTAAATCCATAAAATCTCTTTGATAGGCACGATGGCATTGCCATAAGGCGAGGTCATGATAAAATAGTGCTCTGTGATAAACATGTCCTCGGTGGCAAGCTGTGGCAGTGTCGCAAGCTCCTCCTCAGCCTCGGCAAGCAGCTTGTGCGGATTGCCAAATACAACAAGATTCTGACATGCCGGTGCCAAAACAGGAAACCTGATGCACAGGATGTAGAATATCAGGCTGATAACAGCATAGATGAGAGTGCCAAAATAAAAAACAAACATAGAAATAGTAGTTTTCAAATGGTACTCAGGCCCATTAAGATAGTAGCCTGTTATGGTATCGGAGAGTCCTTTGGAATCCCAACTCAGATCCTTAGACAGTTTATTTACAAACTGTGTGTAGGTACCCTTTCCCTTTACGATTTTACCGACCACTGTGAGCTTATCGATAGAGGGCAGACCCTCCTCACAGGTGGATGGTGCAAGCAGTACAATAGAGCAGTGCTTATCGCGCATGCAGTAGTAGTAATAGCCCTTGATATCGTTGCCGTCCTTCATGGTGTAGCCGGTAAAGTAAAGCTTTTTAAGGGTGGTTTTTACATATCTGTCCGAATCCTTGTATGCAGCTTCAAAGCTGACAGAGTTGTCAATGTGTATGGGCGATAAAATATCTCCGAGTGAAAATGCAAACCATAGCACGGTAAGCAGAATGATGTATACAATCGGGGAGAAAAGACGCCTTTTGTAAAATGCTTTGATGTTTTTTGTAATGTAGTGTTCGTAATTATCAATCATATGCTTAGTATAATGGTTTTTGTGCCTTATATCAACCTTGATTTTGAGACATTTAATTGTTATTATATAATTAATAGTAACTATTCAAAACCACTGAGAACAAAAAAGCTGATGCGTCATGCTCGCATGTAAGCAGCAGGTTTTCTTGTTCTCAAGGTGGCTCGAATAGAGCCACCCCCACACATATGAGCAAAATTAGCTGCAAAGCAGCGGGAAAGCACGAGTATCGTGCGGTTTTGCGAATGTGCGTGGGATGGTTCTGAATAGTTACGGTAAATAGAAACACGAAATGAGGTAATTATGGAAGCATACACGAGTTTTGCCCGGGTGTATGACATGTTCATGGACAATGTGCCATATGAGAAGTGGGGCAGATATATTGTCGAAAAACTGCGTGCAAATGGCGTAGACAGTGGATATGTCGTGGACTTAGGCTGTGGTACGGGAAAGCTTACCACGCTTCTTGCAGATGCAGGCTATGATATGATAGGCATTGACAATTCTTTTGACATGCTTGATATGGCGCTTGAGAGAGAGGATGACAGAATCCTTTATCTGATGCAGGATATGAGAGAGTTTGAACCGGGAGAAAAGGTGAGTGCCGTCGTAAGCGCATGTGACAGCATCAATTACATTCTTGAGCCTGAGGATCTGCAGGCAGTTTTTTTCTGCGTGAGCGAAAGTCTTAAAGCGGCTGGCATTTTTATATTTGATATCAATACTCCATACAAATATGAGGTGCTCATGGCTGATAATACCATAGCTGAAAACCGTGATGAGGGCAGCTTTATATGGGACAATTATTATGATGCCGATGAGAAAATAAACGAGTATGACCTGACACTTTTTATAAAGGAGCAGTCAGAGGATGAGGATGACATCTACAAGAAGTTTGAGGAAACTCATTTCCAGAGATGCTATGAGATTTCAGAGCTTAAGGAGCTTCTTGAACAGTCGGGACTTGTGTTTGATGCGGTGTATGATGCGTACACGAACGATCAGGTGAAGTGTGACAGTGAGAAGGTCACTGTAATTGCACATAAAGCATAGAATTAGATAATGAGAGGTAAATTATGTCAGATTATATAGTAAGAGCAACAGCGGCGGATGCCAATATCAGAGCATTTGCTGTAACATCAAGGGAGATGGTGGAGACAGCCAGAGAGGATCACATGACAACACCTGTCATGACTGCGGCACTTGGCAGGCTTCTTTCAGCAGGAGCCATGATGGGAGCTATGATGAAGGGCGATAAGGATATCATAACTCTTCAGATACAGTGCAGCGGACCTGCAAAGGGGCTTACCGTCACAGCAGATTCGCACGGCAATGTAAAGGGCTTTGCAATGAATCCACAGGTTGAGCTGCCACTCAATGCGGCAGGCAAGCTCGATGTGGGTGGAGCGCTTGATCTTGGTATACTCACAGTCATAAAGGATATGGGCTTAAAGGAGCCGTATTCAGGTCAGTGTGAGCTTAAAACAGGTGAGATAGCTGAGGATCTGACCTATTATTTTGCCACATCAGAGCAGATTCCGTCAGCGGTTGGTCTTGGCGTGCTGGTGGATAAGGACCAGAGCGTAAAGCAGGCAGGTGGATTTATCATCCAGCTTATGCCGTTTACACCGGATGAGGTTGTGGACAGGCTTGAAAAGAAAATCACAGAGATTGATTCTGTGACACAGATGCTTGACAGGGGACTGACTCCGGAGCAGATACTTGAGGAAATTTTAGGAGATTTCGGACTTGAAATCACAGATACGACTGAGACACGCTTCCACTGTGATTGCTCAAAGGAGCGTGTGAGCAGAGCACTTTCCACACTTAGCAAAAAGGATCTTGATTCCATCATAGCAGATGGCGAGAGCATTGAGGTAAAGTGCCAGTTCTGTAATAAGGCATATGAGTTTACGGTGGATGAGTTGAAGGAGATGCGCTAATTGAAGGACGGATATATAAAGGTCGCTGCAGCGACACCAAAGGTAAAGGTAGCTGATACTGTATACAACGGACAGCTTATAAAAGCTCTTATGAAGGAGTGCACTGACAACGGTGCAAAGGTGGTTGTTTTCCCGGAGCTTTGCATCACAGGATACACCTGTCAGGATCTTTTCTGGCAGGATAAGCTCATCGCTGCAGCAGAGGATGAGCTTATCGGGATAGCTGATTACAGCAGGAGCCTTGACGGCATATTTTTCATAGGGCTTCCATACGAGATAAACGGCATGCTCTACAATATGGCGGCAGTTGTATCGCGCGGAGAAGTACTTGCCATGGTGCCAAAGACATTTCTGCCAAACTACAATGAGTTTTATGAAGCAAGACATTTTGCATCTGGAGAAAACCTAAGCACATATGTTACACTGAAAAATGGACAACAGGTGTCTGTAGATACAGATTTTATTTTTAGCTGCAAGCAGCTGCCAAAGCTTAAGATAGCGGTGGAGCTTTGTGAGGATCTCTGGACTCCGAATCCGCCGAGCATCAGACACGCGATGTCGGGTGCCACTGTGATTGTCAATCTGTCTGCATCGGATGAGGTAACAGGCAAGGCAATATACAGGAGAGAGCTTGTGAGCGGACAGTCTGCCAGATTAATCTGTGGATATATTTATGCGTCAGCGGGAGACGGTGAGTCCACACAGGATGTGGTCTACTCAGGACACAATCTCATCTGTGAAAACGGAAATGTGCTTGCCGAGTCAAAGCGCTTTACAAATGAGACCATATACAGCGAGTTTGACGTGGAAAGAATAGAGACTGAGAGGCGCAGGATGACAACCTTTGTTGTCGAGGATGATCACAGATGGGCTGAGTTTGACCTTGAGGTAAAGGATACTACTCTTAGCCGCTATGTAAATCCTGCTCCGTTTGTTCCGGCGGACAAGACAGACAGGGATAGACGCTGTGATGAGATTCTTATGATTCAGGCTATGGGACTTAAAAAGAGATTAGAGCATACCAACTGCAAGACAGCAGTTATCGGTATCTCAGGAGGACTTGACTCTACACTGGCACTGCTTGTCACTGTAAGGGCATTTGACCTTTTGGGAAAGGATCACAATGATATCGCGGCAGTTACTATGCCGGGCTTTGGAACGACAGACCGCACATATGACAATGCGGTAAATCTCATTAAATGCCTTGGGGCTACTTTTATCGAGGTGGATATAAAGGATGCTGTAAATATACATTTCAGGGATATCGGACAGGATCCGTCTGTGCATGATGTCACATATGAGAACGGACAGGCTCGCGAGCGCACACAGATACTTATGGATATCGCAAACAAGGAAAACGGAATGGTCATAGGTACAGGAGATTTGTCGGAGCTGGCACTCGGCTGGGCTACCTACAACGGAGACCATATGTCCATGTATGCGGTAAATGCATCGGTGCCAAAGACTCTGGTGCGCCATCTGGTAAAATACTATGCAGACACCTGTGGCAGCGATTTGCTGGAAAGTACACTTCTTGATGTGCTTGATACACCGGTTTCTCCTGAGCTTTTACCACCTGAAAACGGTAAGATTTCACAGAAGACAGAGGATCTTGTGGGACCTTATGAGCTGCATGACTTCTTCCTTTACAATATGCTGCGATGCGGCTATGCTCCTGCCAAGGTTTACCGCCTTGCAAGGATAGCATTTGAAGGAAAATATGATGATGAGTTTATTCTCAAATGGCTTAAGAACTTCTATCGCAGATTTTTCGCCCAGCAGTTCAAGCGCTCATGTCTGCCGGATGGACCAAAGGTAGGAACAGTTGCGGTCTCACCGAGAGGAGACCTAAGGATGCCTTCTGATGCGTGCGGACGTATCTGGATGGATGAGGTTGATAAGCTGGGATAAGTAAGAGGGAAACAATGGGAAAGACACATAAGAAAACTCATAGAAGGCAAGGAAATATAAAACGTGCAAGGCGTCGCGACAGGCACATGAAAATAGGTGCGATAGTCCTTTGTGCAGCGATAGTTATAACAACATTTCTGGCGTGCGGTATGCAGCTTTTAGTTCCTGTAAATGACGCTGTGGTAAGCGCTGATAATAAGACGCAATCGGGAAATGTTGATGTGCAGAAGAATAATAATTCGCTTACCGCATCTAAAATGGACTCAGGAAAAAATCAAAACAGCTCAGAGGATGATGTAAATGCTGCGGAGCAAAGCAGCGAGCCGGACAAGGAAACGAAGCTCGATGAGATACTTCACAGTGCAAAGTACCCGGGACAGCTAAAGGAGCTTGCAAAGAAAAATGATGAGGCAATTGACTTCATATATGAGTATCCTAAGGAGCATTCGAAAAAGCATGACATTGATCTGACTGCAGAGGCCGCGCAGGATACAGTGCCTCTATTGCAGCAGTGGGATGAGAGATGGGGCTATGAAAAGTACAGTGGCAATTATTTTGCGGCAAGCGGCTGCGGTCCGACTGCACTTTCGATGGTTGTATTGTATCTGAAACATGATGCACAGGCATCACCTCTTGCTGTGGCAGAGTATGCAAAGGAGGCAGGCTACAGTGTGGATGGCTCCGGAAGTGCATGGGACCTTATGAGCAAGGGCTGCAGGCACTACGGAGTAAATGCAAAGAGTGTAAAGGTAGATGAGGATATTTTTAAGGCAAAGCTCGATGAGGACAATCTGATTGTTGTAAATGTCGGTCCGGGAGATTTCACAGACAATGGGCACTTTATGGTAATCACAGGCTATGATGATGAGGGCTTTACTATAAATGATCCAAACAGTATCATAAAGAGCAATACCCACTGGCAGTTTGAGAGACTGCATTCGCAGATCAGGGCTGCATGGAGGATGTTTGTGTAGATAATAGCAGCAACACATGCATTTATGCTGATGTTTGTGATGCATATGGAAAAATTAAAAAATAAGAAATAAAAAAACCTGCTGTGTCATGCTTGTCTGACACAGCAGGTTTTTAATAACAAACAGTAAAGTATGGTATGCAGATTATAGCAATTGAATACCATGCTCCTCACATTCCTTAATTGTCTCATCAGGCCACAGTGAGCTCTGTACCTCACCGATATGAGCCTTTCTGAGGAAGAACATACAGATTCGTGACTGTCCGATTCCGCCTCCGATAGTGTACGGAAGCTCCTTGTTGAGGATAGCCTTCTGGAATGGAAGCTTAGCACGCTCAGGACATCCGGCCTTGTCAAGCTGCTCCTTTAGGGCTTTTTCATCTACACGGATACCCATTGATGAAAGCTCAAGTGCGATATCAAGAACAGGATAGTATACGATGATATCAGCGTTTAAAGCCCAGTCGTCATAGTCAGGGGCACGTCCGTCGTGAGGCTCTCCGTTTGCAAGCTTGTCACCAATCTGCATTACACAGATTGCACCCTTTGCCTTTGCAAAATAATACTCGCGCTCCTTTGGAGTATTGTCCGGGAACATTTCCTCAAGCTCTGATGTGGTGATAAAGGTGATATCCTTTGGCAGAATCAAATCTATGTAGTCGTACTGTATAGCCATGTACTGCTCGGTCTTGCGCAGGCATTTGTATACTGTCTTTACTGTTTCCTTAAGGAAATCTAAGTTTCTGTCCTCCCTGCGGATGACCTTTTCCCAGTCCCACTGGTCAACAAATATAGAGTGGATATTGTCAGTCTCCTCATCACGTCTTATGGCATTCATATCTGTGTAGATGCCCTCGCCGAGAGAAAAGCCGTATTTCTTTAATGCATATCTCTTCCACTTGGCAAGAGAGTGAACGACCTCTGCCTCCTTGTCACCCTGCTCAAGGATGCCGAAGGTAACAGGTCTTTCATATCCGTTTAAGTTATCGTTTAAGCCTGTGGTAGGATCAACGAAAAGCGGTGCTGAAACACGTGTCAGGGAAAGACGCTGTGCGAGCATGCCCTGGAAGAAATCCTTAACAGTCTTGATGGCAAGCTGTGTATCGTGAAGATTCAGTGCCGAAGAATAGTTCTTTGGTATTGTTAATTTGCTCATTTTCGATTAAACCTCGTTGTATTATTAATTTTTAAATAAAATTCCTTTAACCTGATTATTATATCACAATTTTTCTAGAAAGATAGTCCATAATATGATAAAATTAGATAGTTTAAAGAAAAACAATATCGTTTTACCTTATTTTATGTGTTTAAGGTGTTAATGAAAGGTAGTAGATTTATATGAGAAAAAGAGATATGACCTTTGCTTCGGCGGTGCTTGAGGCAATAGATGCGCTTTTAGCTCTTGCGTATATAGGCTTACAGATTTATTATGGAGTGTGCTATCACATACAGGTATTTAAGTTTGTGGCCAATATACTTGTGCTTTTGCTTGTATACATTGCAATCACATGGCTGCAGCATTATCCGGAAAAGCTCAATCACATAGCAGCGGAGCTGTGTGTGGGCAATATCAGAAAGTATTCACTCAGGCTTTTGATGTTTGTAAAGCTTGTTTTTACTGCGGGGCTTTTGGTGCCATGCGTGTGTGATGCGTTTGGAATAGCAATCCGCGATGTATACAGCCTCATTATGATAGGGCTCATCCTTGTGGTGACGGCATATTATGAGTACAGGATATTTCAGGAAATAAAGTCATTGCGGAAATAATATAGGAGAAATAAAATGCAGCTTAGTATAGAAGAAGTTAAAAAGCTGGATAGTAACAGCTATCAGATAATAGATATAAGAAGTGAGGAAGAGGTGGCGCACGGTGCCATAAAGGGAGCACTCAATATTCAGGCAGAGGAAATAGAGTCAGATGAGAGGGTGCTGCATGATAAGAAGCTTGTCATAGTCTGCAGCCGTGGTAAGACGAGTGTGGATGTGGCAGAGTATCTCACAGAAAAAGGTTTTGATGCGGCAAGCTTAAAGGGAGGCTATATAAGCTGGCTGCTTGATGCCATGAAAGAGGATGAGGTGACAGAGCGCGATATAAAGGCAGATGTGGAGCAAAGCATCAGAAAGAAATTTAAGAAATCCATCTGGCGCAAGTTTACAAAGGCGATAAACACCTATGAGCTTGTAAAACCGGGGGATAAGATTGCGGTGTGTATTTCGGGAGGTAAGGATTCCATGCTCATGGCAAAGCTTTTTCAGGAGCTTAAGCATCACAACAAGTTTGATTTTGATGTGAAGTTTCTCGTCATGGACCCGGGCTACAATGAGGCAAACAGACATGTCATAGAGGAAAACTGCAGGAACCTTGGCATCCCTGCCACTATTTTTGAGTCAGATATATTTGATGCTGTATATGATATCGAAAAATCGCCATGCTATTTATGTGCGAGGATGAGAAGAGGACACCTGTATGCATTTGCAAAGGAGCTGGGCTGCAACAAAATTGCGCTCGGACATCACTATGATGATGTTATCGAGACGATACTCATGGGCATGCTCTACGGTGCACAGGTACAGACCATGATGCCTAAGCTTCACAGCACAAACTTTGAGGGCATGGAGCTTATCAGGCCTCTTTACCTGGTCAGGGAGGACGATATCAAGGCATGGCGTGATTACAACGGTCTGCATTTCATACAGTGTGCCTGCAAGTTTACAGATACCTGTACCACCTGCAATAATGAGGAAAACCGCTCAAAGCGTGTTGAGATAAAGCAGCTCATCGCTAATCTTAAAAAGGTGAATCCTTTTGTCGAGGCAAATATATTTAAGAGCGTGGAGAATGTAAATCTGGCTACGGTTGTAGCATATAAAAAGGATGGCATAAAGCACAGCTTCCTAGATCACTATGATGAATAAGACAGATATATTTCAGGAGGGCATTGTATGGCAGATATCATGGATTATATTGATTGGCGTGGAGACATAGGCTTTGATGAGGTGCATGTAAATGAGGTGGACGGACTGATTTTTTCACAGCTTATTTATGTGCAGATGAAGCCATATATGCCGGATGCAAAGAAGTCATACCTTACGATAAAACAGCTTTCAAGCCTTTACTGCGCGGACCACAGTGATGATGAGATTGAGCAGATGCCTAATCTTTTCCGCCACTCCGCGAGGCTGCTTCAAAAGCTGGCGCACTCAAGGCGCTATGCTGACTGCATTTTGAGATATTATATATACGATATTAGTGAAAAAGAAGAGTCGCAGTTTTCTGCGGTTACGATAGAACTGCCTGACGGCACATATTTCATTTCCTACAGTGGTACAGACCATTCCGTGGTCGGCTGGAAGGAAAACTTTAATCTAAGCTATCTCGATGAGACACCGGGACAGAACAAGGCGAAAAAATATTTAAAGCAGGTGGCAGCATATATATGCAATGATGATAGGGGCATAAATGAAAAAGCCATAAATGATAAAGCTTTAGATGATGAAAATATCAACAATAAAAGCATCAATACAAGAAAGCTGTGGATAGGCGGACACTCAAAGGGTGGAAATCTGGCAGTGTTTGCCGCCATGCATGTGGATAAAGAGGTGCAGGATGTCATTATTAAGGTGTTTAATTTTGACGGACCGGGCTTCAATCACAAGATGATATATACGGCAGGCTACAAAAGAATTTTTGACAGAATAGAGACATTTCTGCCGCAGTCGTCTATTGTTGGCTTATTGCTTGAGCATGTGGACGATTATGAGGTGGTAAGAAGCCGTAATTCGGGACCGCTGCAGCATGATGCTTTTTCATGGGAGATAATGGGCGGAAGTATCATAAAGGCGGATGGGCTGGACAAAAACAGTGTGCGCCTTGATAAGACACTCAGAAACTGGATAGGCAGCATGGATGAGGCGCAGCGAAAGCAGTTTGTAAATGTGCTTTTTTCAATTGCATCGGACTCCAATTTTGAGAACCTTGACCAGATGTCATTTAAGCAGCTCATTGAGATGATAAAGGCTGCCGATGAGCTGTCAAAGGCTGACTGGAGTATGCTTAAGGATACAGTAAGACTCCTGATTTCTGCCGGTGTCGGCGTGGTCAGGGATGAAAAGGAGAAATAAATGTTAAATCAGTTTTCAAGAACACAGCTTTTGCTTGGAAAAGAGGCGATGGATAGGCTAAAGGGCGCAAGAGTCGCAGTATTTGGAATAGGAGGAGTGGGCGGATATGTCTGCGAGGCACTAGTCAGAAGCGGCGTGGGAGCGATTGACCTTATCGATGATGACAAGGTTTGTCTTACAAACCTAAACAGGCAGATAATTGCAACCCGAAAGACCATAGGAAAATACAAGACAGATGTGATGGAGGAGAGGATTCATGATATTAATCCTGATGTCAGTGTCGTGACGCACAGGTGCTTCTTTTTGCCGGAAAATGCTGATGAATTTCCGTTTGAAGAGTATGATTATATAGTTGACGCGGTTGATACGGTCACAGCAAAGATTGCGCTTGTCATGAAGGCACAGGAGAAAAATGTCCCTATCATAAGCAGCATGGGAGCGGGAAATAAGCTGGATGCAAGTGCATTTAAGGTGGCTGATATATATAAGACCAGCATGTGTCCTCTTGCAAAGGTCATGCGCCGTGAGCTTAAAAAACGTGGCGTGAAAAAGCTCAAGGTGGTATACTCTGAGGAGAAGCCTACAAGACCGATAGAGGATATGTCTATAAGCTGCAGAACCAACTGCATCTGCCCGCCGGGTGCCGAACACAAGTGCACAGAGCGCAGGGATATTCCCGGAAGCCTTGCATTTGTACCATCAGTGGCAGGTCTTATCATCGCGGGCGAGGTGGTACAGGACATAGCCTTTGACAGGGTATGATAAAGAATACAATTACGAAAAGAGAGGAATAAAAATGCCAGTATTTGATTTTAGCGATACACCGGTAGCAAACGAGCATCCGGAGTGTACATATGAGACATTTCATTCGACAGAGACCAGGGCATCGGCCGATAAACCGATTGTTGTGATAGACAATAAGCAAAAGGAGTGGGCGCACCATGCGCTTGGTATGTTTACAAATCCGATAAAGCGTACATCCTTTGAATTTGAGGATGGTGATGGGGTGACCAGTGCAGATATCCTGCGCATTGATTCCCGCTTCGTTAGCCTTTTTAAGTGGCTTGGCGAAAATCACATAAAGGTACAGCTTTCAGGAGCCAATACACCTGACGGATACGCAGTATACAGGGTGAGGGAGGTGTCTCTCGGCAGAGGCACAAAGCTGTCTGCAGAGGACGGATTCCTGCAGTATATGATGGAAAGGCTCTTTGCCAGCACCATGCCTGAGGATGAACCTGACCTCGATGATTACGAGGAAGAGGGCGACAGCATGAAGCTCACCAGTATACAGAGCATCACAGATTTCATGACATGTGCAGGCCGTACACTGCCTGACAATATACTGCTGTGGGCCAGAAGAAATCTGGCAGTTGCGCGTTCAAGCGAGGTATCACCTGAGGAGAGACGCCATGCGCAGAGAGCACTTTCCATCATGATGAATATCCAGTGGAAGGGAAATTACTTTGAGGCAATTGACCCTGTGGAGGCAAGGCGCATACTCGATGAGGAGCTCTATGGCATGGAGAGCGTGAAGCAGAGAATCATTGAGACCATTATCCAGATAAACAGGACTCATACACTTCCTGCCTACGGACTGCTGCTCTGTGGACCGGCAGGAACCGGAAAGTCACAGATTGCATATGCTGTTGCACGTATACTCAAGCTTCCATGGACCACACTCGATATGAGCTCCATAAATGATGCAGAGCAGCTCACAGGAAGCTCAAGAATCTATTCAAACGCAAAGCCGGGAATCATTATGGAGGCATTTTCACAGGCGGGAGAGTCAAATCTTGTATTTATCATCAATGAGCTCGACAAGGCCTCAAGCAAAAACGGCAACGGAAATCCGGCAGATGTGCTTTTGACACTGCTTGACAATCTGGGCTTTACAGACAACTATATGGAGTGTATGGTGCCGACCGTCGGAGTATATCCGATTGCAACAGCCAATGATAAATCCCAGATTTCTGCACCGCTTATGTCACGTTTTGCGGTGATTGATATTCCGGACTATACCGATGAAGAGAAGAAGGTCATCTTCCAGAGATTTGCCCTGCGCAAGGTATTTGAGCGAATGGGAATGAAGGAGGAGGAGTGCGTTCTCACAGAGGACGGACTTGATGCAGTGATTAAGCTTCACGAGAACACATCGGGCATAAGAGATCTCGAGCAGGCTGCAGAGCATCTGGCAGCAAATGCACTTTATCAGATAGAGGTTGATAAGGTAAAGCAGGTGGTATTTGACGCTGAGGCTGTTTTTGAGCTTTTAGGCTAGCAGGATATATTACGGATACAGGAATTGTTACGAAAATAAAAGGAGATTGTCAGGATGAGAGAATTTGGAAAATCCAGAAAATTAGATAATGTGCTTTATGATGTAAGAGGACCGGTGGTGGATGAGGCGGCCCGCATGGAGGAAAACGGCACAAATGTGTTGAAGCTCAATATAGGAAATCCTGCGCCGTTTGGCTTCAGGACACCTGATGAGGTGATATATGATATGTCTCGCCAGCTCACGGACTGTGAGGGGTATTCCAACTCCAAGGGACTTTTTTCTGCAAGAAAAGCAATCATGCAATATGCACAGCTTAAAAAGCTTCCTAATGTGACGGTTGAGGATATCTACACCGGAAACGGAGTCAGCGAGCTTATAAACTTAAGCATGTCAGCGCTTCTTGACAATGGTGATGAGGTGCTTGTGCCGGCACCGGACTATCCGCTTTGGACAGCCTGCGTTACACTTGCGGGAGGCACGGCAGTGCACTATATCTGTGATGAGCAGTCAGAGTGGTATCCTGATATAGAGGATATCAAAAAGAAGATTACAGACAAGACCAAGGCCATCGTAATAATAAACCCTAACAACCCTACAGGAGCGCTTTATCCAAGGGAGGTGCTGCAGCAGATAGTTGATGTGGCAAGAGAGCACGAGCTCATGATTTTTTCGGATGAGATATATGACAGGCTTGTGATGGATGACTATGAGCATGTGTCTATTGCATCGCTTGCACCTGACCTCTTCTGTGTGACCTTCAGCGGACTTTCAAAGTCACATATGATAGCTGGTTATCGTATCGGATGGATGGTTTTAAGCGGCAACAAGGCGCTCGGAAAGGACTATATCGAGGGACTTAACATGCTCTCAAACATGCGTCTTTGCTCGAATGTTCCGGCGCAGTCGATAGTGCAGACTGCTTTAGGCGGATATCAGAGTGTAGGCGAGTATATTGTGCCGGGCGGACGAATCTATGAGCAGAGAGAGTACATCTACAAGGCATTAAACGACATACCGGGAATTTCGGCAGTAAAGCCAAAGGCAGCATTTTACATATTCCCAAAGATTGATACTGCAAGGTTCAACATCACAAACGATGAACAGTTTGCACTTGATCTGCTTCGTGAGAAGAAGATACTCATAATCCACGGCGGCGGCTTCAACTGGGATAAGCCGGATCACTTCAGAGTGGTATATCTGCCTCGAACAGAGATATTAAAGGATGCTACAGGTAAGCTTGCAGACTTTTTGTCTTCATATAAGCAGAAATAATTATTGGCATAGATAATTATTAAACATATGATATAAAACATATAACATATAAGCTCCGGCACAGAAAATTTTTTGTTCTGACCGGAGTTTTTATATTATGCTGTAATATTTTTTAAAAGTAACCTACCTGTAACTTTACATAATGTATTATACACTTGTATCGCGGGGCGGCTGCACTTTAAAGGACAGACCGCACAGCACTCAAAAATGCATAGAGAAGAAAAGGAGAATTAAATGGAACTGCTTAGAGTAGAACACTTATCAAAAATATACGGAGCCGGAGAAAATCAGGTCAAGGCTTTGGACGATGTGTCACTTTGCGTGGAAAAGGGAGAGTTTGTGGCAATTGTCGGGGCGAGCGGCTCCGGAAAATCCACACTGCTTCATCTGCTCGGAGGTGTTGACAGGCCAACAAGCGGAAAGGTGTATATAAACGGCACTGATATTTTTGCAATGAATGATGATGAGCTTGCTATATTCAGAAGAAGACAGGTAGGCATCATTTATCAGTTTTATAATCTGATACCTATATTAAATGTGGAGGAAAACATGGCAATTCCGATGGAGCTTGATGGAAGAAAGGTGGAAAAAGCACAGATGGATGACATGCTTTTGCGCCTTGGACTTACAGAGAGACGTACTCATCTGCCAAATGAGCTCTCAGGTGGACAGCAGCAGCGCACATCTATAGGAAGAGCCCTGATTACGAGACCATCTATAGTGCTAGCGGATGAGCCGACCGGAAACCTGGATACCAAAGCCAGCAACGAGATTATGCATCTCTTAAAGACCTCAAACCGTGAGCTCAACCAGACAATCATTATGATTACACACAATATGGAGCTTGCAAAGGCGGCTGACCGCACAATAATGATAGAGGATGGTAAAATCAGATGAATTTGATGAAGACACTCACATTAAAAAACTTAAAGCTCAACAGGAAAAGAACTATTGTCACGATAGTCGGAATAATTCTTGCAACAGCGCTTTTGTCGGCGCTTGTCACACTTGTGTCAAGCTTTCAGTACAGTATGATTGAATACCAGAAGCAAAAGGGCGGCGACTTTCATGTGAAATTTTCGGGTGTGAAAATGTCTGAGCTTTCGGAGTTTAAAAACAACAGAAATATTGAAAGCACATTTGAGACAATGGGAATGGGCTTTGCAAAGCTGGACGGCTGCAAGAATGAGGATAAGCCGTATGCATATGTCATGGCAACAGATGAGGCCGGCTTTGAGAGAGGCTGCTTTAAACTGATAGAGGGGCGCATGGCAAAAAATGAGGATGAGATAGTCATTCCAAGGCACTTAAAGACAAACGGACGAATCGACATAAAGGTGGGAGATGAGATAACACTTGATGTCGGAAAGCGATATGATTCAAACACCGAAAGTGTCATATCGGAAAACTGCGCATATGAGCATGAGGCAGAGACACTTACCGATACTGTGACAAAGCACTACAAGGTGGTAGGCATCATGGAAAGACCGGGCTATGGAATGGAGGACTATAGTGCCGCCGGATATACATTTGTCACATACTCTGATGAACTGGCAGCAATTGATAACGGCACAAAGAGCGAGGCAAGCGAGGCTGACACTACACTCACAGTGTACAGCAGATACACTCAAAAGGCATTAAGAAACAAGGATGCTGTGACAGCAGATATAATTGGCGTGGATGAAAAGCTGTTTGCGAAAGCGAATAATTCATCTGTTGAAATGACTGCTGAGGAGAGTGACAGGTTTCTTAAAGAGATGGAAAATGCAAAATATGATATATATATAAATGGCTTCCTTATAAGCTATGAGTGTGTTTTCCCGATTGACGGCACATTTAAAGCACTGTTTACAGTGGCCACTGTTGTGGCTTTGATAATTATACTGACATCAGTGTACTGTATCAAAAACAGCTTCAACATATCAATCACTGAAAAAATCAGGCAGTATGGCATGCTTGCAAGCGTGGGTGCTACGAGACGCCAGATAAAAAGCAGTGTTAAGACAGAGGCAGCAATGCTTGGAGTGGTTGGTATTCCGGTGGGTACCATGAGCGGTATTTTGGCATCGCTTATACTTGTCAAGGTGGTAAATGCGCTGTCAGCAGGCTGGCTTAACTTTGCTTTGAGCTTTCACACTTCCCTGCCTGCACTTATTCTTGCTGTGATACTGAGTATAGCAACCATTTATTTCTCAGCAACAGGCAGTGCAAGAAGGGCTGCAAAGGTTACACCGCTTGAAGCAATAAGAAACACAAAGGAGATTAAAATAAAGTCAGCAAAGCTTAAGACACCGGCGATTATAGGCAGAATCTGGGGTATCGGAGGCGTTATCTCATATAAGAATATAAAGAGGAACAATAAAAAGTACAGAACCACAGTGACATCCATTGTCATCTGCTCAGTGACGTTTATTGTGATATCATACTTTATGTCTATGGCCTTTAGCATGGTTGGGATGTCATATGCTTCAACAGATTACAATATCGGAATAAATATGTCATATAAAAAAGACATTGATATTGAAAAGCTCTCTAAGCTTGTGAGCGGTATTGAAGGAGTGGATGATTATCTGGTTGGAGCCGGATATGATTTCGATGTGGATAAGCCTGAGTACACAAAGGAATATGGAGAGTATTGCGGGCAGCTTTATGATGACAGTGAGGATGTCTCACAAGAGTTTTTAATCACAGTTTTGGATGACAAATCATATGATAAGTATGCGTCTGACGCAGGCATAAAAAATGCAGCTGAAGGAGCAATTCTTGTGAATAAAGGCACATTTGATGTGTATAATGAGAAAAGCTCGAAATACGTCAAAGAAGAGATGGAGCTGTACAAATATAAAGCAGGAGATACAATCGAGTGCGGCTACAATGTGTATGATGATGCTTATTCTGATGACAATGCCGTGGAAGGCGATACAGAAAGCAGCACAGAGGATAACAGTGGATACGTTGACGAGGAAACAATAAATAACGGAGTCAGAAAGACTGTGGATGTAACTATTGCAGGTGTCACAGACAAGGTACCGATCGGTTATAAGGGCTATAGCTATACAACACTTTTGTTTATGAACCAAAAAGGCTTTGAAAGCCTATGGGCTGACGGCAAGAGTGGCAATGAGCTCAAACCGGGATATGCGTCATATTCGGCATATGTGGTTGCAGAAAATGCAGATGATTATCAGGACACATTCGAAAAGGAAACGGAGGAGAACCCGGAGTATTCGCAGATTAGTTTTTATGTCAGCAATCTGGATAAGGCGATGCGCGATGAAAAATCACTCTTTACACTGCTTGGAGTATTTGCATACGGACTTATTGTGGTCATTGCCTTAATAGGAATCACAAATATCATCAATACCTTAAGCACCGGAATGGAGCTTAGAAGCCGCGAGTTTGCCACACTAAGAAGCATTGGAATGACAGATAAGCAGTTTGCTGGAATGGTCAGGCTCGAGAGTGTGTTTATATCTGTAAAGGCGCTTGTAATAGGTGTACCGCTTGGTATTTTAATCAGCTATCTCTTATGTGTTATGATGAACAGGATGGGGGGTGCAATCATTTATGAGCCGCCGTATAAAGCAATTATATTGTGTATAGTGGTTGTAATAATGCTGATTTATGCTATCATGAAACTATCAATGACGAAGCTTAGACACAATAACATTATTGAGACGATCAAGAATGAAAATCTGTAGAAAATGCGGGAGCTGATATGAAAAAAATACTTCTCATAGAGGACAACAAAGGAATAACAGAGGGACTGTGTGATACCTTTACAGAACCTGAATATGAGCTTTTGACAGCAGGCAGTTTAAAGGAGGCTGGGGCGCTTTTGAGTGAGCACCCCGGCCTTGTGCTGCTTGATGTGTCGCTTCCGGATGGGAACGGCTTTGATTTTTACAGCGAAAGGCTGGAAAAAGAAAAAACACCGGTGATTTTTCTTACCGCAAGGGATGAGGAAAATGATATAGTAAAGGGACTTGAGCTTGGAGCGGAGGATTACATCACAAAGCCTTTTTCAGTAAGAGAGCTTGTGGCGAGAGTAAACCGCGTATTTTTACGAAGGAAAAGTGATGACAGCTCATCTGTCATACACGCAGGAAGCATAAGCTATGATTTGGACAAAAAGGAAGCAAGAAGGGATGGACAGTTGATTGCTCTTTCAAGTCTTGAAAACCGAATACTTGATCTGCTTTTTACCAATCACGACAAGGCTGTGTCCAGAAATGCCGTGCTTGACTGCATCTGGGAGGCGACAGGCAACGATGTCTATGACCATACCGTGACTGTCTATATGAAGCGCATCAGGGCAAAGCTTGGTGAGGATGTGATAAAGACTGTGAAGGGAATCGGGTATCGTGTTGATTCAGATGAAACTCTTTAAACAGTATCGGCTGACAGAGACAGTTCCCGGGGGAAAGCATGAGAAAGAAGAAATATAATTTAGAGAACAGAAAACATTTTGTATATTTTGCAATAATATATACATGTATATGTGTGACGGTTATGGCTTTTACCGTCTTTTTTCAGTACAGGGCATATACGAAAAACTATAACATCACAGTGGCTAAGCTATGTGCGCTTATTCATGAAAAATATCCCGATGTATCAGATGGTAGCATAGCCGCGATTCTAAATGACAGCAGCTTAGGCAGCGATTATACTAATTTAAAAAGCGCAGAGACGCTCTTTAAAAAATACGGCATTGATATGGAAAAGGATTCTGCGGTTTTGTCAAATGAAAAAGCGCTTAAAGGAGCGCTTTGGCTAGACATATTTCTTGTTGTGCTTTTTGCTGGGGGCTTTTGCCTTTACATTGTGCTTATAAGATTTAGCTTTAAAAGACAGGTCAGACAGGCTGCGGATTATCTGCGCCGCATAAATCAGGGAGACTACAGACTTGTTATGGCAGATAGCACAGAGGGGGAGCTTTCTATACTAAAGGGAGAGCTTTACAAGACAGCAATCTATTTGAGGGAGTCTGCGGAAAATGCAAAGGCAGACAAGCTTTTGCTAAAGGATGCGCTTTCTGACATATCGCATCAGCTTAAGACACCGCTCACATCACTTTCGATAAATCTGGAAAATCTGGAAGGAAATCCTGATATGGCACCTGAAAACAGAAACAGGATAATGCGCAGGGCAAAGCGCGATGTGGACAATATATCGCATATGGTGCAGGCTATCCTTAAGCTCTCAAGGCTTGAAGCGGATGTTGTGGAGTTTGATGAGAAGGATATACTGCTGTCTGAAATTGTGGCTGAGGCAGCTGACAATGTGATGGCACTTTGCGATTTGAGGGATGTAAGGCTGTCCATAGATGAAGGCTCTGATAAGGATGCTTGTATACATGCTGATGCATACTGGCAGTGTGAGGCCATTACAAACATAGTAAAAAATGCAGTGGAGCACGCAGAGAGTGAGGTAAAGATAGGCTTTTACAGGTATGAGATGTATGCAGAGATAACAGTGCAAAACGATGGGGAGAAAATAAGTGATGAGGACAAAAAGCATATTTTTACGCGTTTTTACAGCGGCAGCGGACAGCCGGCAGACAGCATCGGCATAGGACTTTCGCTGGCGGAAGCAATTGTGCGTCATGACAATGGATATATCCTTGTGGAGGATTGTACAAAAGATGTATTAAATGAAAAAAATGAATGCAGTGGCACACGCTTTGTGGTAAGATATTTGTGATAAGTTGAGAAAAATTATCAATAAATACACTAGGAAGCGATAAAATGACACTAAAAGAACTTGGCATAGGACAGAGTGCCAGAATACTTACAGTAGGCGGTGAGGGCGCACTGCGCCAGCATTTCCTGGATATGGGAGTAATCCCAAAGGCCGAAGTGACAGTTATCAAATTTGCACCGATGGGAGACCCGATGGAGCTTCAGGTGCACGGCTATGAGCTCACATTGAGGCTTGATGATGCGGCACAGATTGAGGTAGAATTAATTGATAGCCGTTCAAGAAAGCATGAGGGTCCTAAAAAGATAAGCAACACAGCCCATCCCGGACTTGGTGAGGAGGGTAAATACCATGTGAAAGGCAGCGGCAATCCCCTTCCGGATGGTGAGAAGCTCACATACGCACTTGTGGGAAACCAAAATTGCGGCAAGACAACACTTTTCAACCAGCTTACAGGCTCAAACCAGCATGTGGGCAATTTCCCGGGAGTGACGGTGGACAGAAAGGATGGCTCTATTAAAGAACATCCGGATACATCAATCACAGATTTACCGGGCATTTACTCAATGAGCCCATATACTAGTGAGGAGATTGTGTCGAGAAACTTTGTGCTCGATAACAAGCCAAAGGCCATAATAAATATCGTAGATGCGACAAATATCGAGAGAAACCTGTATCTGACCATGCAGCTTCTTGAGATGGATATACCGATGGTTATCGCACTCAATATGATGGATGAGGTGACGGCAAACTCAGGCTCCATCGATGTAAATAAAATAGAGGGACTTTTAGGAGTGCCTGTTGTACCGATTTCAGCCGCAAAGAATCAGGGTGTTGATGAGCTGGTGCGCCATGCGATACACATTGCAAAGTATCAGGAGCGCCCGGGCAGACAGGATTTCTGTGATGAGAATGATTTTGGCGGTGCCGTGCACAGATGTATACATGCGGTCAGTCACCTGATTGAGGATCATGCAAAGCTCGCCGGAGTTCCGATTCGCTTTGCTGCTACCAAAATTATCGAGGGAGATGCACTTATATTAGAGCAGCTTCATCTTGATGAGAATGAGAAAGAGGCAATAGAGCATCTGATTGTCCAGATGGAGAAGGAGCGAGGCCTTGACAGAAGCGCTGCAATTGCGGATATGCGCTTTACATTTATTGAGAAAATATGCGAGAGCACCGTGGTAAAACCGAAGGAGAGCAGGGAGCGTATCAGAAGTGAGCGCATCGACCGTGTTCTTACAGGCAAATACACGGCAATACCGTGCTTTATAGTGATAATGCTTGCTGTATTTTATCTCACCTTCAACGTAATCGGAGCAGGCCTTCAGTGGCTTTTGGAGCAGGGCATAGGAGCACTGACTGCGCTTACGGATAAGGCACTCACAGCGGCAGGCGTGAATGAGGTGCTGCACGGACTGGTAATAGACGGCATCTTTCAGGGTGTCGGAAGCGTATTAAGCTTTTTGCCGATTATCGTGACACTGTTCTTTTTCTTATCCCTCATGGAGGACAGCGGATACATAGCGAGGGTTGCATTCTTCATGGACAAGCTCCTTCGTAAGATAGGACTTTCAGGACGAAGCATAGTACCAATGCTCATAGGCTTCGGCTGTACGGTGCCGGCTGTCATGGCGACACGTACACTGCCAAGCGAGAGAGACCGTCGAATGACTATACTCCTCACACCGTTTATGAGCTGTTCGGCAAAATTGCCAATTTATGCATTCTTTGTTAGTGCATTTTTCCCGAAGCATGGCGGACTTGTCATGGGAGGACTGTATTTCCTTGGAATAATTGTCGGAATACTTTTCGCATTTATCTACAGAAAGACTTTGTTCAGGGGTGACGCAGTGCCATTTGTCATGGAGCTGCCAAACTACAGGATGCCGGGCGCCAAGAATGTGTGCCAGCTGCTCTGGGAAAAGGCAAAGGACTTTTTGCAGAAGGCATTTACAGTAATACTTATTGCAACAATGCTGATATGGTTCTTACAGAGCTTTGACATACACTTTAACATGGTAACAGACTCAAAGGACAGCATGCTTGCTGCTATTTCAAGTATTATCGTGCCTGTCTTTAAGCCTCTGGGCCTCGGAGACTGGCGTATATGCACATCACTTATCAGCGGACTCATGGCAAAGGAGAGTGTGGTATCAACACTGGAGATACTGTTTGGCGGAACTGTTACGACAGCACTCACAACACTTTCAGCTGCATCTCTTCTGGTGTTCTCGCTGCTCTACAGCCCTTGCGTGGCTGCTATAGCATCCATAAAGAGAGAGCTGGGTGCAAAGTGGGCAGTCAGCGTGGTGCTTTTGCAGTGTGCAATTGCATGGGTGGCAGCATTTATTGTAAGAGTAATTGGACTGCTTGTGATGTAAAAAACTGACTACAAAAAATATAAAAGGAGATATTTGATGGAGATTAAACTGGAAAATGAATCACTTGAGCTCACGATAAACAGCTTCGGAGCAGAGCTTAAAAGCATCACCGGCAAGGAAACAGGTACACAGTATCTGTGGGATGCCGATGAGAAATACTGGAAGAGAAGCGCACCGGTGCTTTTCCCGTTTGTCGGCAGCTTAAAGGACAAGAAGTTTACCGTTGATGGGACAGATTATCCGATGGGACAGCACGGCTTTGCCAGGGATATGGAGTTTGAGCTTGTGTCACAGACAAAGGATGAGGCATGGTTTTCACTTAAATCAAATGATGAGACTCTTGCAAAATATCCGTTTGAGTTTGTGCTCGAAATCGGCTATAAGCTTTCTGGCAGTGAGATAAAAGTGACCTGGAGGGTGACAAATCCTGCGAAAAAGGATTTATTTTTCTCAATAGGTGGTCATCCGGCATTTATGTGTCCGGTCGCAGAGCAGGGAAAACAGTCAGACTATTATCTGAAGCTTGACACAGACAAAGCAATCACCTACGGACTTATCTGTGACGGAGGACTTTTAGACAAGGAGGACAATCTGCTTAATGTGGATGTGGATGGATACTGTCAGATAGATGAGCATATGTTTGATAAGGATGCGCTCATAATAGAAAACAGACAGGCTTCAAAGGTGAGCCTGTGTACACCGGATAAGAAGCCATACCTTACGGTGTCCTTTGATGCGCCTTTATTTGGTCTGTGGTCACCGGCAGGAATGGGAGCACCGTTTATCTGTATTGAGCCGTGGTACGGCCGATGCGACAGAGCAGGCTTTGCCGGAGAATTAAAGGACAGGGAGTATGGTAATTCGCTGGCACAGGGTGAGAAATTTGAGAAGTCATATACGATTGCAATTGAGCTGTAGATTTTCTTGTTCCCGGGTGGCTTAAATACTTATTAAAATAATAATATAAGACATAATTAGAATCATGGGGCTGCGGTATATTGCAGTCCCATGATTTTTAGATAGTAAGGATTTTTCACGAACTTGAAATAATGTAATGTAGGATAGCATAACGCTATATGTGCCTTGATGCACCTGCTTTCTTCAAGTTTGCCTGAAGCAGCCATTTCTGATCAATTTTCTTAAGATCTTCACCGAATCTGACATGCAGCCGAACTGAGCCTTCGAGTTGCTCGATATGTTCAATGGTGCCCTTGCCGAACTTTGGATGATTGACATCATCATTGATATTAAATTTTACAGTACTGTTTTTCTTTTTGCGGTATTCCTGCTCGCGTGAATATGTGTCGCGGATAGGAATACTCTTGTCAGTAATTTTCTTTTTGAGAACCTTATCATAATCGTGTTTAATAAGCCCTTCACCGGCTTTGTAGTAAGGAGTGGGAGCTGCTCCGATAAGTGAGCAGCAGTATTTCCACGCACTTCCGTGGATGCCGGGCTGCCAGTTGTATTTGTCCGGTATGTCCATATTATACTGCATATAGTGGGCATATTCATGCTTATATAAATCCATTCTGTCATCCTTTGACAAGGGCTTTGTCACACAGTAGCCGATGAAAAGCAGCGAAAAATGAAATTCTTCTTCATCCTGCCCAAAGCCCGGAGTGTATGCACCGAGCCTGTCAGTATCAAAGCCAAAGGTGATAGGAACCCTTGCACCGTTAAGCCCAAGCTGTCTGTCGAGCTTCTGGTAGAGAAAGCGGATTTCCGCAAGGTGTATTTTTGCTTCGTTTTCGAGTAGGTGTCGTAAATTGTTGTCTATGTTCATAAGTATATTTCTCTAAAAAATCAGTTTGTTTTCAACACAGTAATGATATATTCCGTCATCCTCAACCGATTTGCATACAAAATCAGCCTTAGCCTTGACTTCGTCCTTTGCATTGCCCATGGCAACACCCATGCCTACGGCCTCAAGCATTTCAATATCGTTATGTCCGTCACCGAAAGCAATTGCTTCATCCTTTGAGAAGCCATAATGCCTAAGCACTGCAGCAACAGCATTGCCTTTGCCACTGTTAAGCGGAATAATATCAACGGCCTTATCCCACCATGCAGTTATCTGTGAGTGGGGCGCGCCGGATAGAATCTGTGAGTGCTCATCTTTTTGGCAGGAGCACATAATCTGATATATATCAGTCCTGCTTATCTCGTCAAAATTGTCAGCGATTTTAAGTTTTTCACTGCCGAAGGCAAAGTACTGCTCTAAATCAGGGTCGGTACCGTTTGTGACAATCATATGCTCGTTGCTGATTGCAATGGCGCGGTTCATCTGCTTTAGATTGGAAATTATCTGATATTTGTCGTGCTCATTAATAGGATTTTTGAAGATGATATCATTGCCTTTGGTGACGAATGAGCCGTTAAAGGTGAGCAGGACATCAAAATCAATTCCATCAAAATGAGGCACACCTGTGTAGCTTCTTCCGGTAGCCATACAAAGGATGATGCCATTTTGGTGGAGCTGCCTAAGTGCAGCAGCAGTGTTTGCTGATAATTCTTTATGTCCCAGCCGAAGCAGGGTGCCATCCACATCAAAGAATGCTATTTTAATCATAATTCACCTGCCTGTTTTAATGCTAGTTTAATGATATTTTCATTTATATAGAATCCGTTTGATTGAATTTTGGTTATTGCATTTTTTACAGAAGAAATAATCCCTGATTGTTTAGCTTTTATAAGAACACCTAAGGTGCCCGTTACGGTTAATCCAAGATATTTTGCTGTTTTTTTTGCTGCATTATCATCGATGATAACTAAGTCTGCTTTGGGGTCAGCTTGTGCCAATATCATAACATCAACTTCACCGGCATGAAGCTTTGCTTTGTACATTTTGCGGTCTTCAATGTTAGTGATTGTTTCGACTGTAATCCAATCAAGATTTTGTTTGATTTGTAAACAGGCAGAATCCTTTTTTGCTGTAACTTCGTCGAATACTGCTTTAGGAATAATGATTGAACCATATATTTCTTTTAAAATGTTAAGTAAGTCTGCATTGCACAATGCAATTAATGGTGTTGAATTGACAATTACCCTACGCATTATTCATCTCCTCTATAAATTCTGCTTCATCATCAAAACTGAAGATAGATATATTATTATTGCCTAGATATTTGATGAAATCTTCCTCACTCATTCCGGCTATCTGTGCACAATATCCAATAGAAATATGGTTTTTTAAATAAAGCATTAGAGCAGTAGCTTTCTTGGCAAAAGCATTAGCTTCATCTTTGGTCATTTTGGTATCGTATAATACTTCATCTGGTATTTTTATTGCAATACTACACATATAAACACCTCTTTCTATTTATAATGAATCATTAATTATATCTCAGTTACATGATAACATAATAAGCGCAAGATTAAAAACATTTATTTAAATTTCTGTCACAACGTAAGGTACGTAAGCCGGGGACTGTGGGGAGACACGCGCTTTAGCAGGAGCGCATAGCGAAGAGACTTAGATACTGTAGAAATTATGCCAATGAAGCACAGAAACGCACCTGCATGGACGCAGGGGCGAGGAGAACCGCGCCATGGAGGGCGCGTTTCGACGGTTTCGTCGTGCATAGAAAACCTAAAAGCATAATTTCGTACAGAATCTTAGTCACGAAGCGTAGCGAGGGCGAAAGTGCGTGTCTCCCCAACAGTCCCCGGCTTACGTACCGACCTGCAACTAATGCGCAAAAGTTGCGCATGAAAAGCGCGCACCCAATCCCTTGTTTGTGAAAAATGCTTGAAAACAAAAGCTAAAAAATGTCGAAATTGCACATTGACATAATTATAATACTGTAATATACTAAGTTCAGAACAAGCGGTTGCGCGAAAAACGCACCTAAGAAATAAATTAAATTACAAGCAAATGGAGGAAACAACGGATGGACAAATTTATTGTTAACATCATTCACCGCCCTGAGATGGTGCCTGAGTACTCAGCAACAGTGACAGGACAGGGAAAAGAAGAGGATATTGGAGATAAGAAGCTTATCACAGAGTCACTCGACATCTTCAAGACACAGCAGAGACTTGCACATGAGGCGGGACTCAAAACCACAATCCAGATGACATATGCTTCACTTTTTAATGATGAGGCAGTAGAGCTTGCAAAGCAGGATCACGAGAAATACGGTGATGAGATAGCACTTTCACTCCTTGGACTTCCATGTGAGGAGTTTAGAGAGAAGTATAAGACAAAGGATTTCTGTATCTGGATGTTCTCAATGGAGGACAAGAAAGCTATCGTAAATGATGTTTTCGAGAAATTCCATGACAGATTCGGTTTCTATCCTGAGTCAACAGGCTCATACTATATGGATGCAGACCTTACAAACTACATAAAAGAAAAATACCCAATGGTAAAATGTGCAGTTGCAACATGCTGGGAGGAGGGCCCTAAGGCATACCACACATGTAACAACTCATGGTACACACTCTTCGACGGAGGCCCATGGGCACCATGGATTCCATCAAAGCAGAACACACATGCGCCAGCAGCAAATAAGGAAGAGGATAGCGGAATCGTAGCAATTCCACATCTCTCACGTGACCTTATTGCATGCTATGACGGAAACGGATCAAACTTCGGAACACATCCACAGAACGTGCTTCGTGGAATGATTTATGATACAAAGACATGGGAGTATCCATATCTTTACAACCTCATCGACCAGTACAGAGACCTTGCAAAATACAATAACGGATATTCATACAACATGATGTTCGTAGGACCTGGCTGGATGAACAAGATGGGACGCTGGGAGCAGCCATATGAGCTTCTCTTAAAGTCATACACAGACGGCTGTAATTACTATGGCAAGTTAAAGAAAGAGGGTAAGCTCATCGACATGACAATGTCAGAGTTCGCTGATTACTTCAGAGAGAAGAAGGGTGTCAACGCAGGTAACTACAATGAGCCTGAGTGTGCACCATGGAGAGATATCCTTTACGGCTCAGACAAGCAGCTCTTCTGGTACTGTGACCCATACATGAGAGCATGCGTAAACATGGATCAGGGTGGAGCAATCGTAGACCTTCGTCCATACGTTGCAAAGCTTGAGTGGCCGGTTGGAATCGGAACAAAGCATGTACAGGATGCATCTTATCCATTCCTTATTCAGGAAAAATACAGAGCAGGATACTTTACACACTATGCGGGAGCTGGAACAGTAAGAAGTGCCAAGCTTTCACACAACGGTGAGGAGGTTGACCTGTGTCTCTGTCCTACACACAGCCATTTTTCAGAGGAAGTTATTGATGGCAAGAAGACAAGAATCCTTACACTTGATCCTGTAGATATTGAGTTTTATGATGTTAAGCTTACTCTTCAGACAAAGGAATACTTTGAGGAGGGCTCATCAAACATCAAGATTGAGCGTAATATCCTTAGCATGAGTGATCCAGATGCAGAGGTTTATCTCGATGAGTACATCACAGCATGCTACGGAACAACAGAGTATCCTGAGGATATGACAGGCATCACACTTACATGTGAGGGAGAAAACCCACAGAGCATCAATTATGAGTACAAGTGTCGTGATGCAAAGCTTGACGGAGCAACTGCAGTAAGCGCAGTAATTCCTGCAATTCAGACAAAGGTTTCACTCACACCATCTGCAAAGGCAGAGGGATACATTGAGGAAGGATATGCATTCTCTCCAATGTTCAAGCTTGGTTACAAGAAACAGATTAAAGACAAGGAGGTATTTGCAACATGGCTCAACTTGGAAAAGGCAAATTAAATTACAGATGTCCTTTATGTTTTATGAGGGATCTTGATATTGATATGTTCTATAATAAGGAAACAGGTATTTATAGCTGCATCCGTTGTCAGTTCAGAGGTACAGAGGAAGAGGTGCTTCAAGGCAACGAGGATGTCCGCAAGAAGTACAAGGCTATGTACAAGAGATTCGACAAGTTCGATTTTGATTAAAGTAGTGATTGGTACGCTGCTGCTATAATAGCAGCAGCGTGTTTTGCATTTCGCTACAAAGGAGAGTATATATGGCGAAAAGAAAAAAAGACACGATGGAATTCAGATTCTATGAGCTGCCACAGGGAGAGTCGGCACTCGTACTGTGCGGAGAATCATGGAAGAGAGTGTATGGTCATGAGGAATTTCACCTGCATTTCCATAATCTGCTTGAAATCGGCATCTGCCGAGAGGGAGATGGAAATATGTATCTGGATGAGGATATTTACCAGTATCATGACGGCGATATCACATTTATACCTGAGAATTTTCCGCATGTTACAGTCAGCTATGGTGAGGTGGTGAATTTCTGGGAGTATATTTTTATTGACATACGTTCTGTGATAGAAGAGATGTTCCCAAACAATACGGCATTCCAGAATGAGGCAGTTACGACTATATCAAAAAAAGCGTTTATGACTAACGTGTATCAGAGCCCGGCTATGGCGGAGTATATAAATGCCATAATCAGGGAAACCCGTGAACACAAGATTTATTGCCAAAGAACGGTAAAGCTCCTTGTGCAGGGAATTGTAATAGAGCTGTTGCGTAGGTATGATGAGCTTCCGGAGGAGGATAATAATATCGTAAAGGGTACCAATATGTCACAGATAGCCACAGCACTTGACTACATGAATAAGCATTACAGCGAATCGATAAAGGCAGGGGAGCTTTCGGAACTATGCAACATGAGCGAGACTCATTTCAGGAGACTGTTTGAATCATACATCAATATGCCGCCTATGGAGTATCTGAATCTGATAAGAGTACAGAAGGCGTGCGAGCTTATGAAAAAAACAAATGAGCCTATGGAGCTTATTGCACAAAAGTGTGGATTCACAACCCAGTCAACTTTTAACCGTAATTTCCGCAAATTTTTGGACACTTCGCCATATCAGTGGAAGATAAATCCTGAAAATTATGAGCATAAGCTGCTGAATTTTAGGATATCTGCACTAAAGGGATGGTAGAAAATACATGCCTTCGTCTTATAAGAGGGCTTTGTGTTTAAAACAGACATGTATCAAATAATAAATACAGTAGATAGGAGTGTAAAAATATGAGTAATTTTGATTCAAATATCATTAAAAATCCGGAAATATTTGAGCAGAACAGACTTGCGGCTCATTCGGATCATGTGTGCTATAAAAATGAACTGGAGAAAATTAAAGGAAAATCAAGCCTGAGATATGATATGAACGGCTTATGGAAGTTTGCATATGCAAAGAATCAGTCCCTGGCTCCTTGTGGCTTTGAGGCAGCTGACTATGATTGCAAAGGCTGGGATGAAATCAGGGTTCCGGCACATATCCAGATGGAAGGCTATGACGTGCCAATCTATACGAATACCACATATCCGTGGGAGGCTGATGAGTCTATAAAGCCGGGCGAGGTACCTGAGATTTTTAATCCGGTTGCAAGCTATGTGAAGTATTTCACAATCCCTGAGAATATGAAGAACAAGAGGGTGTGTATTTCGTTCCAGGGAGTGGAGAGCGGTTTTGCACTCTGGCTGAATGGACACTATGTCGGCTATAGTGAGGACACATTTGATCCGTCTGATTTCGAGCTGACTGATTATATTATTGAGGGTGAGAACAAGCTTGCGGTCAGGGTATGGAAATGGACATCAAGCAGCTGGTGTGAGGATCAGGATTTTTACAGATTTTCAGGCATTTTCAGAGATGTATTTTTGTATGCCGTTCCTTGTGCACATGTTAAGGATCTGTCAGTTGTTCCTACACTTAATGATACCTTTGACGAGGGTACACTTAGTGTGTCAATAAAGGCAGATGGTGATGGTATTGCAAGTGTAAAGCTTTATGAGCTGGGCGATTTGTCTGTGGAAAAATATGACAGGGCAAAACTTTTACTGGAAGAGTTTGACATAGAGCTTAGGGATAAGGAAATTTGCGATGGCTCATGTAATGTGAAAAATCCTCTGTTATGGAGCGCTGAAAAGCCGAATCTGTATGAGGTTAAAATTATAGTTAAGGATACGCATGGAAATGAGACCGAGTTTATCAGCCAGCTGGCGGGCTTCAGAAGATTTGAGATGGTAGACGGACTCATGAAGATAAACGGTAAGCGTATTGTATTTAAGGGTGTAAACCGCCATGAGTTCAGCTCAGTCACAGGCCGTGTGCCAAACCGTGATGAGGTGATAAAGGATATTGTCACAATGAAAAAGAACAATATCAATGCTATAAGAACAAGCCATTATCCGGATGATTCCATGCTCTATGAGCTTTGCGATATTTATGGAATCTATATGATAGCGGAGAACAATCTTGAGAGTCATGGCACATGGGAGGCATATAATAAGGGCTATGTTGACCTTGACTTTGTTGTGCCAAAGGACAAGCCACAGTGGAGAAAAATGATGCTGGACCGTGCCAACTCATGCTATCAGAGGGATAAAAATCATCCGGCAATCCTTATCTGGTCATGCGGCAATGAGTCGTTTGGCGGCAAGACCATATATGAGATGTCACAGCTTTTCAGACAGCTTGATAAGCATCGTCTGGTGCATTATGAGGGAGTGTTTAACGATAGAAGCTACAATGACACAAGTGACATGGAAAGTCAGATGTATACTTCGGCTGCAGGCATTGAAAAATTCCTGGCAGAGCATCCAAAAAAGCCGTTTATATGCTGTGAATATACACATGCAATGGGAAATTCCTGCGGTGCTATGCATAAATACACAGAGCTTTCTGACCGCGAGCCTAGATATCAGGGTGGATTTATCTGGGATTATATTGACCAGTCAATCTACAAAAAGGACAGATACGGCAAGTGGTTCCTCACATATGGCGGAGATTTTGGCGACAGGCCTACAGATGGAGATTTCAGCGGAAACGGCATCTGCTACGGCGGAGAGAGAGAGGCTTCTCCAAAGATGCAGGAGGTGAAGTTCAATTATCAGAATATCTCGGTTGATTTTGACAGCGACTACATCTTTACAGTCACAAACAAAAATCTCTTTGTAAATACATCGGTTTTTGATGCTTATGCCATTCTTCTTGCAGACGGTGAGGAGGTTTATAGGACAAAGCTTCAGATATCTGTTCCACCGATGGATAGGGCAAGCTATGAGGTGCCGGTGACTCTTAAAAATTCCATGATAGATGTGGAAAAAGAGTACTGTATTGTGGTATCATTTGTATTAAAGGAAAACACCATCTGGGAAAAGGCAGGATATGAGATTGCATTCGGACAGCATATGATAAAGAAGCCTGTAAGTGAGTATTCATGCGACAAATCAGTTGAGCTTGTTGTTGGAAACGGAAATATCCTTGTAAGAGGTGAGAACTTTAAGGCACTTTTCTCAAGAATGAATCTGGGAATGGTTTCATATGTATATGGTGGCGTCGAGATGCTTCCAAATACTATTCCACTGCCGAATTTCTGGAGAACACCTACCAACAATGATTCCGGCAACATGATGCCACAGCGCTATGCACAGTGGAAGATTGCCAGCATGTATGTGACCACCAGACAGAATCAGCGCTTTGCAGATACATCACCAAGGGTAGAAAAAAATGATAACAATATCGCCATCACATACACTTATTTCATGCCTACCACACCGCAGAGCTCATGCGAGGTGACATACAGAGTGTTTGGTGATGGAACAATCGAGACAACTCTGTCATATGACCCTGTAAAGGAACTTGGCGATATGCCGGAGTTTGGCATGATGTTCAAGTTGGATGCCGATTATGATACAGTGAAATGGTACGGACTCGGACCACAGGAGACATACGAGGACAGACAGCATGGCGGAAAGTATGGTGTATACGAGAATAAAGTGGCAGACAACATTGCCGAATACCTCGTTCCGCAGGAGAGCGGCAACAAGTGCAGAGTAAGATATGCAAAGGTGATGGATAAGAAGGGAAGAGGCATGCTGTTCTTTGGTGATGAGCTTTCGTTCTCGGCACTGCCATATACACCACATGAGCTGGAAAATGCTGCACATCACTTTGAGCTTCCACCTGTACACTATACTGTTGTCCGTGTGGCAAAGAAGCAGATGGGTGTAGGTGGAGACGACAGCTGGGGCTCACATACTCATCCGGAGTACCTGCTTGATGTCTCAGAGAAAATGGAATTCACATTCTGTTTCCGCGGAATCTAGCATTTTAAGGTTGTAAGGAATATTATTACACATTTTGAGAGCAGGGACTACTACTGGGACTGCTCTCATGGTGTAAATAAATGATATAAGGATAAATGATATAAGAATTAAGGAGGATTAAAATGTCAAAATTTATTAAGGGTATGGATTTATCAACCTTGCTCGAGCTGGAACGCTGCGGAGCAAAATACTACGAGGATGGAAAGGAGAAGGATATTCTTGACATCATGAAGGAGCATGGTGTTGACACAATCCGTCTTCGTCTGTGGAACGACCCAAAATCAAAGGATGGTGAGCCTTACGGTGCGGGTAACAATGACCTGGCTGAGACTATCGCTATCGGAAAAAAGGTTACAGATGCAGGCTTTGGAGTGCTTTTGAATTTCCACTACAGTGATTTCTGGGCAGATCCGGGAAAGCAGATTAAGCCAAAGGCATGGAAGGATTTCGGTGTGGACGAGCTGGAGCAGGCTGTATATGATTTTACACTTGAAAATCTGACAAAGATTATTGAGGCAGGTGTAAATGTCACAATGATTCAGGTAGGTAATGAGCTTTCAAACGGACTTTTGTGGCCTGAGGGAAAGGTACCTAACTACGATAATATAGCAAAATTTGTGAATGCCGGAATACGTGCCTGCCGCAAGGTAAATGCTGATATTCCGATTATGATTCACCTCGATAATGGTGGAAACAATGAGCTTTATGTCAGATGGTTTACAAACTTCATCGAAAGAGGAGAGGAGTTTGAGTATATCGGATTGTCATACTATCCTTTCTGGCACGGCTCTCTCGATCAGCTTGAGTTCAATATGAACGATATTGCAAAGCGTTTCAATAAGGACCTTATCATAGCTGAGGTATCCATGGGCTTTACAATGGACAGCTACCAGGAGTATGAGAAGCTTTCTGATTCTGAGCGTAAGGGTTATGCGACAAAACCGGAGCTTGTTGAGAAGATAGATTATCCTATGACTATTGAGGGACAGGCTGACTTTACAAAGGATTTCTTAAACAGGGTGGCAAATGTTGTGGATGACCACGGAAAAGGATTTTTCTGGTGGGAGCCTGCATGGATTCCTGTACCGGGCTCAGGCTGGGCTACACCTGCTTCGCTTAAGTACATGAATGATCCGGGACCATGCGGCAATGAGTGGGCAAACCAGGCGCTCTTTGACTATGATGGAAATGTGCTGCCGGCACTTGATGTTATTAAGAATTTTAAAAAATAAAATAATAACATATGTAATTTTGTTGCATGATTTGATTTGTTATGTTGCATTTTCAGTCGGATGTATTGCAATGTAAAAATGTGCAGTTATAATAGAATTATAAAGAAAGAACGAAATATTTTAACTATCAATTTAACGCAAATACAATCAGCAAAGGAGAAGAAAAAATGATACAGCAGAACGTATTAGACAAATTCAAGGAGCTTTTTGGAGCAGATGGGGATATCAGAGTATATTTTGCTCCGGGACGTGTAAATCTGATCGGTGAGCACACTGACTACAATGGAGGACATGTGTTCCCATGTGCACTTACCATCGGTACATATATGGCAGCAAGAAAGCGCGACGATAGGAAGCTTCGTTTCTACTCTATGAATTTTGACAATCTGGGTGTGGTTGAGTCATCACTTGATGAGTTTACACCTGATCCGGACGGACTTTGGATAAACTATCCAATGGGCGTTATGTGGGCCTTCGAGGGACGCGGAATGAAGCTTGAAAGCGGTCTTGATATTGTTTTATTCGGAAATATTCCAAACGGCTCAGGACTTTCTTCATCAGCATCTCTTGAGGTGGTTACAGGATATATGTTAAAGGATATTTACGGCTTTGACGTGACAAATCAGGATATTGCACTTATCGGTCAGTATTCAGAGAACAACTACAACGGCTGTAACTGCGGTATCATGGATCAGTTTGCATCTGCAATGGGCAAAAAGGACAATGCAATTTTCCTTGACTGCAATACTCTTGATTTTGAGTATGCACCAATCGTTTTGGACGGTGCAAAGATCGTGGTTACAAACAGCATGGTTAAGCACAGCCTTGTAACAAGTGCTTACAATGACAGAAGAAATGAGAGTGCACAGGCTCTTAAGGATTTACAGACAGTATGTGACATCAAGACTCTCGGTGACCTGACAGATGAAGAGTTCGAGGCTCATAAGGATGCGATTAAGGATGAGGTTGCACGTAAGAGAGGCAAGCATGCGGTTTATGAGAACCAGCGTACCATCAAGGCTGTTAAGGCACTGAAGGAAAATGATATCGAGACATTTGGAAAGCTTATGAATGCTTCACATGTATCACTTCGTGATGATTATGAGACATCATGTCCTGAGGTTGACGTACTTGTTGATGAGGCATGGAAGATTCCGGGTGTTATCGGATCACGAATCACAGGCGGCGGCTTTGGAGGCTGCACAGTCAGCATAGTAAAGGACGAGGCTATTGATCAGTTTAAGGCAAACCTGACAAAGGCCTATGAAGAGAAGGTTGGAAAGACACCTGAGTTTTATGTTGTTTCAATCGGAGACGGACCTAGCCGTCTGGCATAAAATTAGCAATATGAAATAACAGTAACGGATAAACAGGTTTTTCCCGACAATGATTAAGGAGCATGACATGATTCAGGAGAGAATATTAGAATTAGTAAAATATGGTCTTACAACAGGACTTGTTGACCCTGCTGATGAGGTATACACAGTAAACAGACTTCTCGAGGTACTCGGAGTGGACGATATTGAGGATGAGACATTTGAAAAGGTAGAGGCTCAGCCTGCATGGACACAGGAAGAGGCAGAGGAGAAGCTTGAGGGTATACTCGAGGATATGATGACATACGCATATGACAATGGCATCATGAAAGAAAACAGCATTGTATACAAGGATCTTTTTGATACAAAGCTGATGGGCTGCCTTGTAAATGCACCAAGCGTGATCAGAGCTCGCTTTAAGGATTTATACGACAATGAGTCTTCACTTGCGGCAACCGATTATTTTTACAAATTAAGCTGTGACAGCAATTATATCAGAAGACAGCGTATCAAAAAGGATATGAAATGGACCACAGACACAGAGTATGGCACACTTGATGTGACAATCAATCTCTCAAAGCCTGAGAAGGATCCAAAGGCAATTGCTGCCGCTAAAAATGCAAAGCAGAGTGCATATCCAAAGTGCCAGCTTTGTAAGGAAAATGAGGGCTATGCAGGCCGCGTAAACCATCCTGCAAGAGAAAACCACAGAATTATCCCTGTTACAATAAACAACAGCCAGTGGTTTTTCCAGTACTCACCATATGTATACTACAATGAGCACTGTATCGTGTTCAATTCAAAGCATACACCGATGAAAATCGAGCGTGCCACATTTGGAAAGCTGCTTGATTTTGTAACACAGTTTCCACATTATTTTGTAGGCTCAAATGCAGATCTGCCAATCGTTGGAGGCTCTATCCTAAGTCATGATCATTTCCAGGGCGGACACTATACCTTCGCTATGGCAAAGGCTCCGATAGAGAAAGAAATCACATTCAAGGGCTACGAGGATGTCGAGGCAGGTATCGTAAAATGGCCTATGTCTGTTATCAGAATCAAGTCAGCAGACAGGGATAAGCTTATTGACCTTGCAGATAAGATTCTTCTTGCATGGAGAGGCTATACAGATGAAGAAGCATTTATTTTTGCAGAGACAGATGGAGAGCCACACAACACTATCACACCTATAGCAAGACGTCGTGACGGAGACTATGAGCTTGATCTTGTGCTCAGAAACAATATCACCACAGAGGAGCATCCGCTAGGCGTATATCATCCGCATGCCCACCTTCATCACATAAAGAAGGAGAATATCGGACTTATCGAGGTAATGGGACTCGCAGTGCTTCCGGCCAGATTAAAAGGTGAGATGGCAGAGCTTAGAGATGCAATCCTTACAGGAAAGGATCTGCATTCGACTGAGACTCTTGCATCACATGCTGACTGGGCTCTTAAGTTTATGTCTAAGTATGATAAGATTGATGAGTCTAATATTGATGGTATCATCAATGAGGAGATTGGACTTGTATTTAAAGAAGTGCTTGAGTGTGCAGGAGTGTACAAGTGCACTGATGAGGGACGTGCAGCATTCCAAAAATTTATAGATGCGGTAAATGCATAAGATTTTCAATTATCTTTTTATAATGCGGAAAGCACCGGCGAACCATACTATATATTTCGCAAGTACTACGGCAGCTAAGAAGCAGTAAGAATTATGATTTAGGGTGTTTAGACCATGACACAACCGGCTTTTATGCGCCGTCCATGGCGCATAACGCCTTGCCCCAGCGTCCATGCTGGGGCATTGTTGTAGGTGGACATAATTCTAACTGCTTCTAAGCTGCTTCGTAAAGCTCAATATATAGTATGTTCGCCGGTGCTTTCCTTAGGTTGTGAAATAAATTAATTTTTAAATACACTATTAAATACATCATTGGTAATGACTTTTTACTAAAGACTTGTAACTTGACTAGATTTTGCTTTCTGCAATTTATGCAGGCAGTGGATGAATGCAGGCACCAGGAAGGCATCTGCGAGAATCCATGCGAGTGGGCTTGCAAAGCAGGCGGCAGAAAAGCCGAATATCGGTACAAATACAAGTCCGATGAGCGAACGCGCAATCATTTCTGCTACTCCTGCAAACATTGCAAAACCTGAAAAGCCCATGCCCTGTATGGTGAAACGGACTGTGTTTACCAGAACGAGCGGGATGTAGAAAAATGCATTTATCAGCAGAAACTGATGAGCCTGTGCGACAACCTCTGTTTCGCTTGGTGATACAAACAGGTAAATCAGATAGTTGGCTATAAACAGCAGTGCCACAAAAATCAAAACCGAATAGACCGATCCTATAACTGAGGCTGAAATAAGCCCCTTCTTTACACGTTCAAATTTGGCTGCGCCGACATTTTGTCCACTGTAGGTGGCCATTGTGGAGCCGAGTGCGTCAAATGGACACACCATAAACATTGAAATACGGCTTGCAGCGGTCATTGAGGCAACTGCGATGGAGCCTAAGCCGTTTACGGCAGTCTGCAGTATGACGCTGCCTATAGCGGTTATCGAATACTGAAAGCCCATAGGAAGTCCCATGACCATCAGATTTCTGACATATGAAGAGTCAAGCTCCAAATCATTTCTGCTTACATGCAGCAGAGGTACATTTTTTGCTATGTAAATGATGCACAGCACTCCTGATACACCCTGTGACAGTACGGTTGCAAAAGCCGCTCCAAACACGCCCATGTTAAATACCAGAATGAAAAGTAAATCAAGACCGATATTTAGAACAGCCGCGATTATAAGGAAAATAACAGGTATGACCGAGTTGCCGAGAGATCTCAGATATCCTGACAGCAGATTGTACAGTATTGTGGCAGGAATGCCTGCAAATATGACAATCAGATACTGGTAGGCGAGGTCGTAAATGTCGCCTGGCGTATTCATCCAGGTCAGAATGTGACCGCAGAGAAGCACAGTGAGTGCCGTCATGATTATTGCGATAATTACAGACACAATCCCTGCATTTCCTACATATTTTTTAAGTCCTTTTTCATCCTTGGCACCAAAGCGCTGGGCTATTGGAAGTGAAAAGCCGGCACACACACCCTGGCAGAAGCCAATGATGAGAAAGCAGATGCTTCCGGTAGAGCCGACTGCGGCTAAGGCCGAAACACTTAGAAAACGACCGACGATTATTGTATCCATAAGGCTGTAAACCTGCTGGAAAAGCATTCCGAGAAGCAACGGAAGGGAAAAGCCCAGAATGAGCCCGGTAGGAGAACCTACAGTGAGATCCTTTGAATTATTTTTAGTCATTATTTATAATCCCCCTTGATTAAAAATAGATAAAAATATATATAAAAAATAGTGATTAAGTGTAATATACAACCTTTACAAACATAAGTAAATGAGGTAAAGTTAAATTGTTAGCATTTTTTTGGGTGCATATTTTATAGTGAATAAAAACGCTGATTTTATGTTTGATATCATGTTTTTTCAGAGAAGAAAATTGAATAATCAGTAATATGTATGGGCTGACATATAATTAAATTTGGAGGAAAAGAATGAGAGACTGGGAAAATAACATTCGAAAGGTTGTACCTTATACACCGGGAGAACAGCCAAAGAATACCTGTGTTATTAAGTTAAATACAAATGAGAATCCATATCCGCCAGCGCCGGGAGTGAAGGAGGTTTTAAGTAATTTCAATACAGATGATTTAAGACTGTATCCTGACCCAAGGGTTGATAAGCTGGTAAATGCAATTGCGGATTTCTATAAGATAGACAGCTCGAAGGTGTTTGTCGGAGTTGGCTCTGATGATGTACTTGCCATGATTTTCATGACATTTTTCAATTCGAAAAAGCCGATACTGTTTCCTGATATCACATATTCATTTTATGATGTGTGGGCAGATATGCTTCGAATCCCTTATGAGCAGCTTCCATTGTCTGATGATTTTTCAATAGTACCGTCAGATTACTATAAGGCAAACGGCGGAGTAGTATTTCCGAACCCTAATGCTCCGACAGGAAAGCTTATGCCTCTTGATGAGATAGAGGATATAATAGAGCACAATCAGGATGTAATTGTCGTAGTAGACGAGGCATATGTAGATTTTGGCGGGGAGAGTGCGCTGCCGCTCATTGACAAATATGATAATGTCATCGTGGTACAGACATTCTCAAAATCACGCTCGCTGGCAGGCTCAAGAGTTGGTTTTGCCATGGCAAGTCCTGTGCTTATCAAGTATCTGAATGATGTGAAATATTCGTTCAACTCATATACCATGGACAGAATCACAATCGAAGCAGCTACAGCAGCGGTAAAAGACAGAGCATACTTTGAAGAGACCACAGCAAAGGTCATAAAGACACGTGAGTGGACAAAGAAAGAGCTTAAGAGACTTGGCTTTACATTCTGTGACTCAAAGAGCAACTTTATATTTGCAAAGCCTGCAAATGTTTCTGCAACAAAGCTTTTTGAGGACCTTAAGGCAGACAATATATTTGTCAGACATTTTAGCTCACCTGAGCGAATCAACGACTATCTGCGAATATCCATAGGAACTGATGAGCAGATGCATACACTAATTAAATTTTTGGAGAATTATTCATGTTAAAAAAATATATTTACATCTTTTTAATTTCAATGGTACCACTTATTGAACTCAGAGGAGCAGTTCCGGTTTCACAGGTGATGGGGCTGCCGATAGTGCCATCATTTATTGTTTGTATCATTGCAAATATGCTTCCGGTACCAATTATTTATCTTTTTGCAAGAAAGGTGCTCATATGGGGAGCAGACAAACCAATCATTGGAAGGTTCTTCAGCTTCTGCCTTGATAAAGGAGAGAAGGGCGGCAAGAAGCTTCAGGCAAAGGCCGGAAGAGGTCTGTTTGTTGCACTTTTACTTTTCGTAGGTATCCCACTTCCGGGAACAGGTGCATGGACAGGAACACTTGCTGCAAGTATCCTTGATATGGATTTCAAGTCAACAGTTGCCGCTGTCATGCTTGGAGTACTGCTTGCCGGCATGATTATGATGATAGTAAGTCTGGCGGGCGTGTCTATATTCCTGTAGAATTTATGGGGAGCTTTCTTTGGCCTTTGTTAAACAGTACAAATCCGACCACCAGTGAAACAATTGTAACAGCAATCACAATCACAAAGACCACTACACTATTACCGGGATCAGGGAAAAATCCTGAAAGTGTGCCCCAAAGATTGAAAAGCAGATGAAGCCCCATAGAGTAGTAAATAGAGCCACCGCGTTCGCACACATATCCGAGCACTATGCCAAGTGCAAAGGCATATATGCCCTGAATCCAGTTGAGATGGAACAGTCCGAAAAGTGCAGCCTGCATCAGATTGGCAAGAGCAAATGGCAAAGCCTTTCTGGCACAGCGCATGGTTACACCGCGGAATATAAGCTCCTCACAGATTGGCGCCAGTATTACAGAATAAAGTACTGTTACAAAGGTGGTATCTGTGATGCCGGATGTTTCAAAAAGCTTGTTGTACTGCTGCAGCCAGTCGGGACGAATGTAGCCGGTTAAGTTAGCGATGAAATTGGCAGCAAACTGTGTACCCGGCACGAGTATGACGATTGCCACAATCATCATGGGATTGAAGGTTTTCTTAGGGGATGGAAGAAAATTACCTTCGTATCTGGCATAGTACCACATGCCAAAAATCGCAATGGTAATGAGTGCATAGATGATCATAATCATCATGTTAAAATTTACAGAGGTAAATGTCTTTTCAAGGCGGTCCGATACGTTTGCAGACGGAAAAGCAAGCTTTCCGACAAAACCCTGTCCAAACACTCCCATGCCCATCATAAAGAATAAGGCGATAGTCTGAATTGCCTCAACTGCAAGCAGTGGGACAAATGTGTAAAAGAAATATCCTACTTTTTTCATTTTCAATTTACTCCATTCTGATTTATTAGGCGATAGTAACATTAGTATAACATATCATAATTTAATTGCAAGAAAGCTGTTTACTTTAAAACTTTAATATGTTAAAATTAAAAGTAAATAAATCGCATGAAAAAGGAGAACACGATGAGCAAGAATCTAAAAACAGAAGCAGTAGACCATTTGTTTGATGCTATTTTGTGTCTCAAGGATAGAGCAGAGTGTTATACATTTTTTGAGGATGTTTGTACTGTAAATGAGCTTTTTTCTCTATCACAGAGATTTGAAGTGGCAAAGATGCTTAGAGAGCAGAAGACATATCTTGATATAGCAGAAAAGACCGGGGCTTCCACAGCCACAATCAGCCGTGTGAACAGATCATTAAACTACGGCAACGATGGATATGATATGGTTTTTTCACGCATGGAGGATGGCTCTGACAAAGAGGATTAGTTTATCATAGGGGGAAAGAAAAACAGGCTCATTAATTTGAGCCTGTTTTTTTACTTTCCTTTCCTGAATGTGTATTTTCATGGGAAGAAGCCTCTTTTTCTTCATTTAGATTGTCAATCATGCGCTCAATCAGCATTTTCTTGATGTAGACATCAAAGCTCAGCATGCAGATAAAGCTGAATGTGTGAAGAAATTTCTGATCCTCATCAGGAAAATCCTCAAATGTCTCACCGGCAATCTTGTATTTTTTGCCGAGATCCTTTAGGAGCTTCTGCGATTCCTCCGCCTCTAAGCTGAAAACCTCAGTATAGACATCCTGCATCGTAAATCCGTCATCATTGCCGAAATACTTCTCGGTAAGCGGATTAAGAATCGAGCGTATATCGTTGATGCTCAATATATTTTTGAAATAATATATAAAAAGCAGTGTGAGCACATGCTCCTTAGAATACTTTTTCTTGTCCGGAGAAGGGAGCAGATTGTTTTTGGCATAGTTGTTTATCATTGTCTTGGTAAGGATTTTGTCGCTTTCATAGCGCTTTGATGCAGCGAGCTGCTCGTCCATGAAGGTTGTGACCTGATCCATGTACAAATCAATGTTTGGTATATCCTCCGGCTTTATGTAATCTATTGATTTAAGCTGTTTTAATAATTCTGATAAAAATTCTTTAACGTCATTCTCCATATCATCACCTCAGGCTTTTATTATATAGTATTGAAAACTATATGACAAGTTTTTTTTGAATTTTCTCATATTGGGTTGTGCAAAACATATGTTTGTGGTATGCTGTAAATAAATTATTTTTGTATTTATGGTTTGTGTGCCTGTAATAAGACTGGAGAATTGAGAGGAAAACAGATGAACTTAGATATGTTGAATGAACAGCAAAGGGAGGCCGTTTTGACCACAGAGGGACCGCTTCTTATTTTAGCGGGGGCAGGCAGTGGCAAGACCAGGGTTCTTACATACAGGACTGCCTACCTGATAGATGAGTGTGGCGTCAATCCTTACAATATCATGGCAATCACCTTTACAAACAAGGCTGCGGGAGAGATGCGTGAGCGAATTGATGATATGGTGGGCTATGGTTCGGAAAGCATATGGGTTTCTACATTCCATTCGACATGTGTGCGTATACTGCGCAGGTATATTGACAGGCTGGGATATGACACAAATTTTACCATATATGATGCTGACGACCAGAAGGCTCTGATGAAGGACATCTGCAAGCGTCTTGAGATAGATACCAAGATGTATAAGGAAAAGATGTTTTTAAATGTCATTTCATCTGCAAAGGATGAGATGATTGATCCGATAGAGTTTGAAAACCGCTTCACAGGTGACTTCGTGAAGCGCAAGCAGGCACTTGTATACAAGGAGTATCAGAATGCCCTAAAGCAGAATAACGCACTCGATTTTGATGATTTGCTTGTGAAGACAGTAGAGCTTTTTAAGCTGGATAAAGAGGTGCTGGATTACTATCAGGAGCGCTTCAGATATATCATGGTGGATGAGTATCAGGACACAAACACCGTGCAGTTTGAGCTTATCAGGCTTCTTGCCATGAAGTATAAGAATCTGTGTGTGGTTGGTGATGATGATCAGTCCATTTACAAGTTCAGAGGTGCCAATATCTACAATATCTTAAACTTTGAGAAGCATTTTGAAGATGCAAAGGTCATAAAGCTTGAGCAGAATTACAGGTCTACCCAGAATATCCTGGATGCCGCCAACAGCGTCATTTCCAACAACGTGGGTAGAAAGGACAAGCGCCTTTGGACTGACAACGGAGCCGGAGACAGGATTACCTTTGAACAGCTTGAGAGTGGCTTTGAGGAAGCGGATTATGTGGCGCGTTCGATAGCGAGACTCGTGAGAAAGGGTGAGGCGCGCTATAAGGACTGTGCTGTGCTTTACCGAACCAACGCACAGTCGCGTCTTTTCGAGGAGAAATTTATTGCAGCAAACATCCCATACAAGATTGTCGGCGGCGTGAATTTCTATGCCAGAAAAGAGATAAAGGATATCCTTGCATATTTAAAGACTATTGACAATGGCCATGATGACCTTGCGGTAAAGCGAATAATAAATGTGCCAAAGCGCGGCATCGGAGCTACAAGCATCAATAAGGTGACAGACTATGCTCTTGAGAAGGGGATAGATTTCTATACGGCACTGCGCTATGTCGATGAGGTGCCGGGCATGGCGAGGTCAGCAGGCAAGATAAAGCCATTTGTGATGTTTATACAGTCGCTTCGTGCGAGAGCCGAGATGGATTCGGTTTCGCAGCTTATACAGGCAATAATCGATGAGACCGGCTATGTCGATGAGCTGAAGGCAGAGGGCACGGATGAAGCAGAGCAGCGTATTGAGAATATTGATGAGCTTATAAACAAGGCTGTTGATTACGAGCAGGGGGAGGAGAATCCTACTCTCAGTGGCTTTTTGGAGGAGGTAGCGCTTGTAGCCGATATAGACGGTCTTGACGAAAACAGCGACTATGTGGTTCTTATGACTCTGCACAGTGCTAAGGGACTTGAGTTTCCGAATGTGTATCTGGCAGGTATGGAGGATGGTCTTTTCCCAAGCTATATGTCAATCACGAGTGATGATGCGACAAGCGAGATAGAGGAGGAAAGGCGTCTTGCTTATGTTGGTATCACGAGAGCCAAGGAGCATCTGACCATCACATCGGCGCGTATGCGCATGGTGCGTGGAGAGACACAGTTCAACAAGGTATCGCGATTTGTGAAGGAGATTCCGCGTGAGCTTATGTCAGGTGAGGTCTATGAGCCAAAGAGCCGTGATGATGACCTTGAAAGAAATTCGCAGAGCACGTACAGAAAGGCTAAGGAGGCCTTCAAAAAGACACCTACATACGGCACAGAGTATGCGACAACCTTTAATACACAGCGTACAAGGACACCTGTCTATACACCTGTGAGCAACCAGAAGTCTTTTGCCAGTGCTAATACCACCGGAGGTCTTTCATATAAGGTAGGGGACAGGGTATCTCACATCAAGTTTGGCGCTGGAGAGGTCATGGCAATTGTAGAAGGCGGCAGGGATTATGAGGTCACTGTGGACTTTGACAAGGCCGGTACCAAAAAGATGTTTGCTTCATTTGCCAAATTGAAAAAAATTGACTAAAATTATTGTAATTTTTATAGGAAAATTGGATATAATATGCTATAATGGATTTAACAAATAGCATTTGACAATTACTTTTGGAAAAGGAGCGGATTGAATTATGAGTAAAGTTGAAGAATTATTAAAGGACAACAAGCTTGCAGAGAAGCTCAGCATGGCAAAGCTTAATGACCTTCTCAAAAAAGAAGAGGAAGACAAGAAGCCTTCCAAGGCTGTTATCATATTTGCCATCATTGGTGTATTAGTTGCAGTTGCAGCAGCGGCATATGGTATCTACAGATTTTTCACACCGGATTATTTAGATGATTTCGATGATGAGTATGATGATGAATTCGATGATGATTTCTTCGAGGATGAAGACGATGATGATGCTGAAGAGGAAAAAGAGGCACCAAAGACTAAAGAAGAGAAATAATCGTTTTTAGATAATGGGGGCTACATATGTAGTCCTCATTTTTCTTTATGTGTGAAGCAAGGCATTTGCAGTCAGGCATACAAAGGAATAATAAAGTATAAAGAGAGATAAGAATTACATGAAAAAAGGATTTAGAGGAACAGGAACCGTAGAAAGAGTAGACTTCCCAAACAAGGGAATAGCCGTTACAGATGATGGCGACAGAGTAATTGTGAAAAATACCATTCCGGGACAGAAGGTGGAATTTGTTGTAAATAAAGTAAAGCATCAAAGGGCAGAGGGCAGACTCATGGATGTAATTGAGAAATCGCCTCTGGAGACAGAAGAGCCATGCCCTCACTTTGGAATGTGCGGGGGCTGTACATATCAGACAGTGCCTTACGAAAAGCAGCTAGATATGAAGCTTACCCAGGTGAAAAAGCTCATTTCGGATGCCATTGGCACTGAGGAAGAGTCAGGATATGAGTTTATAGGGATACATGGAAGTCCGAAAAAGAGTGAATACAGAAACAAGATGGAATTTTCCTTCGGTGATGAGTATAAGGATGGCCCTCTTGCACTTGGCATGCACAAAAGAGGAAGCTTTTATGACCTTGTGACAGTATCAGACTGTCAGATTGTGGATGAGGATTTCAGGACAATATTAAAGGCAACACTTGATTATTTTTCAAAAAACAATATCCCATATTTCCACAGAGCAACACACAAGGGCTATCTGCGGCATCTGCTTGTCAGAAAGGCAACAAAAACCGGTGAAATCATAGTCGACCTTGTCACCACCACACAGACAGAGGGCTTCAACGAGGAGGAACTGCTCGCAGGCTTTAGATATGCACTTTTGACCAGGCACTATGACGGCAGATTCAAGGGCGTTTTACACACAAAAAATGACAGCGTGGCAGATGTGGTCAAAAACGAGGGCACAGATGTGCTCTACGGAGATTCATATTTCTACGAGGAGCTCTTAGGTCTGAAATTCAAAATCACACCATTCTCATTTTTCCAGACCAACTCACTAGGAGCGGAGGTGCTCTATGAGACAGCGAGAGAGTTTATCCTGGGAGATGACAAGGATTCGCTAAACGGTAAAACAGTCTACGACCTCTACAGCGGAACCGGCACCATCGCGCAGCTTATGGCACCGGTGTGCAAGGAGGTAGTAGGAGTCGAGATAGTCGAGGAGGCAGTTTGCGCAGCAAAGGAAAATGCCGCCCTTAATGGCCTTGATAACTGTAAATTTATCGCAGGTGATGTGCTCAAGGTGCTTGACGATATAGAGGAAAAACCGGATTATATAATTCTTGATCCACCACGAGACGGTATCCATCCGAAGGCTATCGGGAAAATCATAGAGTATGGTGTTGAGAATATGGTTTATATTTCATGCAAACCTACAAGCCTGGCAAGGGATTTGCAGATATTTATGGCCAGAGGGTATAGAGTAGAGAAGATATGCTGCGTGGATATGTTTCCGAATACTTATCACGTCGAGACCGTCTGCTCGCTGTCGAAGAAACCTTGATTTTATGCGGGTTAGCTGGCATTTTTGGAGAATATGTACCTGTGTTTTTAGCAGAAAAAAATGTATATAGAACCTGAAATTTTAAGAGGGGGGTAAATTTTATCGCCAGCAGCAAAGTTGTGCGCCGGAATAGTATCCGATTATAAGTCGTGCGCGAATAATTCCCCCCCTTTTTGCTATACAAAGGAGGAAAGCAAGTTTATTGATAAATTAATTCCAGAATTTATGGCCCTTGTTGAAAATGGGAAAGTTGAAGTTTATAATGAGTTTAGTTTGCAACATGAATTGGGGATTTTTCTGCGTGCAAACCTAACTGGTTATAAAGTTCAGTTTGAAAGAAATACTAAGTTCTTTGGAATACAAGGGACTGTTAAACATGAAATAGATATTGTGGTTTACAACGATTCAGAGAGATATGCAATAGAGCTTAAGTATCCGCTTAACGGTCAATATCCGGAGCAGATGTTTTCTTTTGTAAAGGATATCAAGTTTATGGAAGAACTGAAGGAGTATGGGTTTACAACTACATATTGTTTGACATTGGTAGAAGATAAAAATTTTTATTCAGGTCAGAAGCAAGATGGCATATATGCATTTTTCAGAGGGGAAGCTCCAGTTCATGGAGAAATAAAGAAGCCTACAGGAAAGAAAGATGATGAAGTTTGTGTAAAGGGAAAGTATCGTGTTTCTTGGCGAATTTGTGCTGATAAACGATACTATATTTTAGAAATTTAAAAATGTCCAATTGAATAAATTTTTGGTCATTTCTGATATTGTCCATTTGACTTTTGTATTGAACGGATTCGTTTGCTACAATTTTATTATCAAAACAAGCGAGTGCTATGCCCTTTGTAGGGCGAGCTATAAATACAGAAAGGCGGTATATTTTATGATTATTGATGGAAGTATTCTACGTGATTACAGAAATGAAAACAATATGACAAGAGACGATTTGGCTCAAAAGGTCGACCTTGCGCCAAAGACGATCCAAAGAATAGAGAATGGAGAGCCTACAAAAGAATCTACCATAAAGATGATTGAAGATGCACTTGGAATTAAATTATCTGTTAAGGACGAATTTACCGACGCACAAAGAGCTGCAATTAATTATTCTGCTCCAAATTTAAAAGTGCTTGCAGGAGCAGGTGCTGGTAAGACAAGAGTGGTTGAGGAGATAATTGCTAAAAAGATATCTGAGGGAATGGATCCTAGCGGATTAATTGTGTGTACATTTACAGATAAGGCTGCTCTTGAATTAAGAGTAAGAATACAACAAAGAATGAAGCAGTTTAACGGAGCCGTAGGAGTTGCTGAAATTACGTTAGGAACAATCCATGGTATCTGTATGCGTTTGCTTCAAGAGTACACAGACAAATACGGTGATTATAGTGTATTGGAAACCATGAAGAATATTCACTTTATTAATCGATACTTTAAGCAGATAGAAATGGGTAACATTAAGAAAATCGGATCTTCGGCAACAATGGATCGATACTTTGATACCAATCGATTTTTATCTATTTGTAGCATATTAGATGAAAATCAAGTTGACAATGATTTGGTTCCAAATGAAATAAAAATAGCATATAAAAATTATCGCAAGTTACTTAATGAGTATCATTATTTTGATTTCTCAACAATTCAATCTGAATTCTTACACGAACTTAGAGAAGATCAGAATTTTAGAATTAAGCTCAGTGAGAAAGTTAAATTGATAATCGTCGACGAATTTCAGGATGTTAATTATCTACAAAATGAGATAGTTAAAGAGTTAAGCAAGATGGGGATTCATGTGGTAGTTGTAGGTGATGCCGACCAAGCTATTTATCAGTTTAGAGGAAGCAATTTCAAATATATAAAAGAGTTTGAAAAAGGAATACCTGACACTGCTTTTGTAAAATTGGAGGAAAACTTTAGATCTACTGAGGGTATAATTCAAATAGCTGAGAATAGTATTGTTCGAAATATAACTCGTGAAGATAAAAACATGAAGAGCTGTACAAACTGGAAATATGAGCGCGGAGATATAGTATATAAGAAATTTGATACTCCTGAAGAAGAAAGTAGTTTTATTGCAGATAGAATTGAAGAACTGATTGCTATGGGAATGCCTGCCAATGAAATTGCAGTGTTATTCAGAAAAAAGAAGTACATGCAATCAATAATTGATGAATTGAAAAAACGAAATATTCCTATTGAGGTTGAAAATGTATCTAGTTTATTAGAAACGGATGAAATCAAAGCAATAACAAATGTCTTTAAGTATTTGGCAGGAAAGGCAGATGTAGATAAGAATGTTGTGATACAGGGCTTTGAAGTACTTGAAAAGTATATTAATAAAGATAGCATAAGTGAAGCAATAAAATATATTGATTCTGTCGAACCTAATATTTGGATGAGTAACCATCCATCTTCAATGAATCAGGAATATTTGCTGCAAGAAATATATCAGAATCTGCTTGGTATACTTGGGATAATTAAAGATGTTGGCAATGATGTAAGATACGAACAGATTCTTTTTAATTTAGGAAAGTTCTCTCAGCTTTTAAATGATTTTGAAGTTATTTATTATGATTATATGCCTACAGCAAAGATTCCTGCATTAGTTGGATTTTTACAAGGAACAAAGGATGAATACCCAGAGGGATACTTATCAGACGAGTATCGTAAAGTCATGGGTGTTCAAATTATGACGGTACACAAAAGTAAAGGATTACAATTTTCAGCAGTTTTTATTCCAACGCTTGTAAAGAACGTTTTTCCTTCACGCAAAAAGGGAGGACTGAGTGAATGGCACTATTTACCAGAGGCAGCAATTAAGAATGCCTCTTCCTTGAGAGGGGCTGGAAATCGTAATTTAGAAGATGAAAGGCGTGTATTTTATGTTGCTGTTACACGTAGTAGAAAGTTTTTATTCCTTACAAGAGCTTACTATACAGAGAAGAAAAATGAAAAAGATTCAGAATTTCTAAGTGAAGCTTTGTCAGCTTCTGGCTATATATATGAATATGACAAAGCTATATGCAACTATATTGATAGGCCGAAATGGAAACCTTTTGCTGCAGATCACATTCCGTTTAAGGTTGATTTTACGGAATTAGCAGAATATTTTAGCTGTGATTATGGATTTAAACTGTCAAAAATCTATGGATTCGCAAATCCAATTAACTTGAGAATGGGGTATGGTTTGTCAATTCATAATATGGCAAGAGAAATCAATAAATATGTATTAGAAAATAAAGTATCTCAGATTCCTGATGAGAAAATGCAGGAAATATTCGATAGTTTTTACCTTCCATTTGTTGGTAAGGCTGAAAAGGTTAACAAAGTTTTAGCTGAGAAGGCTGTGGATTGTATAAAAAAATACACCTTGGAGAATGCTCCGAAATTTAAGGAAGTAGAGTATGTTGAAAAGTATATTGAGGTACCATTAGGGGACGATATATTGGTTTCTGGCCGTATTGATTTGATTCGTAAGAAAGATATCGGTGGAAAGTGGCATGTTATTATTGTTGACTATAAGACCGGCCATAAAATTCCTTCTGAGTTAGAACAGCGACTTCAATTGGAAATATATGCATTAGGTTACAAACAGCTAAAGGGTGAAAATGCAGATAGTATGGAAATAGTAGATATCGAGGGAAACAAAGTCATTTCATCGCGAGCTGTTGTTGAAGAAAATTTAGTAAAGACCACAGAGATGATTGAAGATGCCTGCGATGCTGTTTTAGAGGGGAAGATAAAGAATAAATCTTGCGAGAAACAAAAGTGCAAGAACTGTTCAAGAAAGCAAATGTGTTACGAAGAATAATTGTTGAAGAAGGTGTGTTCCTAAAGAGAAATACATCTTCTTTTCGTATAAGATGATTTAATAATCAGGTTGAAAATAGGCCGTATCTGTGCTAAAATTAGTCTAAAATCAGACTAAGGAGGAAAAGATGAACGACAAACTAATATATCTTGATACTTATGTGGTTCAGAAAGATATGCGTATCAGACTTCCAAAGAGTATATTGACAAATATGAATGTGGAAAAGGGCAGTACAACATTTGATATATTTTATGATAAAAAAAATAATTCGCTTGTTTTGAAACCTTCCGGTGATCGGGGGGAGGATAAATGAGCAAAAGGGTAAATGATACGTCCGGAATTAGAATTGAGCGTATTTGGTCAATGCCTAATAAGAATACCTTTGAAATATTACCCATAAAAAAATTGATTTCAGAAGAAGTTGATTTGACAAAGTATTGGATTGATCCTTTTGCAAATAGAAACAAAGTTGCAACAGTAACTAATGACCTGAGCCTGGAATATGATACGGATTATCATTTAGATGCCTTAGATTTTATGAAAATCTTTGAGGATAATTCTGTGGATGGAGTTCTTTATGATCCTCCATATTCGCCTAGGCAGGTCAGTGAGTGTTATAACGATGTTGGATATAATGTTACTTGGGACACAACAAAGGCTTCTTTCTGGGGAAACCATAAAAGGGAAATTTCTCGTATTGTGAAAATTGGCGGTAAGGTTATTACTTTTGGTTGGAACAGTGGTGGAATAGGATACAAATATGGATTTGAGATAGAACGAATTCTTCTGGTACCTCATGGCGGCTGGCATAATGACACAATATGCACAGTTGAGGTTAAAACGCATGAGGGTGATTATAAAAAGCCAGAACCAAAAAAGAAAACAAAACTGGAGGTTCAACAATTGAAGACCCAAGAAGATAATAAGTTAATCGAAGAGTTAAAGAAATTGCCATTAGATTATTGGGATTTTAAGGAAGACGATACTAAAGAATATACGCATGGCTTGCATAACTATCCAGCAGTTATGGTTTGTCCTATTAGCAGAAATATTATCAATTTTGTAAGAGAGATACAACCTGTTACAGCTTTGTTAGATCCATTTTCGGGCTCGGGAACTGTGGTGGTTGAAGGCATGATTAATGGAGTTCCGACAGTAGCTGGTAATGACATTAATCCATTAGCGTTGCTTTTAACAAAAGTTAAATCAACGCCTTTAGATTGTAAGAAATTAAAGAAGGAAGTTGAAAAAGTTAAGAAATGTATTACTGATAATCTAGAAAAAAATAAAGAACTTCTGGAAGCGGTTGATTCTTATATTGAAACAGATTTAGGGCTTGATATATCGGGTAAAAAGGGCTGGGGGGATTCGGCACCACAATATTTGAAGCAGTATTGCAACGAAAAAAAAATTGATATTGAAATTCCTGAATTCAAAAATATCGGATATTGGTTTAGACCCAGAGTGATTTTAGAGCTTGCGATAGAAAAAGCGGCAATAGAGAAGGTAGCAGATACAGATATTAGGGATTTCATTTTTGTTGCAATGAGTGAGTCTATTAGATTAGTATCGAATAGAAGAAACGGCGAGTTTAAGATGTTTAGAATGCAGGCTCAGAAGGTATTAGCTTTTAGGCCAGACGTTTATGGGGAGTTTGAGAGAATTTTATCTAGAAACGTTGAAAAAATGGAAGAGTTTGTTGCAAAGCTAAATGAAAATGGACCACTTCCAGATGTATCAATTTTTAGAAACAGTGCATGTACCTTGGACGATGTTCCGGATGATACCTACGATTTGATTATAACATCGCCTCCTTATGGTGATAGCCGAACAACGGTTGCTTATGGAGAATACAGTAGATTATCTTTGCAATGGATTAATCTGGGTAATCTTACAGAAAAAGAGATTATGGGTGTCGACAAATCGTTGATGGGCGGTAAAAAATACCGTAATGGATTTGAGCTCGATTTAAAAAGCGAGACTTTAAGGGCAGCCTTAGATAAGATTAAAGATGCAGATCTTGAAAGGGCAGGAGATGTGTATAGTTTTTATGAGGACTTGAATTTGGCTATAAAGAGTTCTGCACAGAAGACTAAAAAAGGAGGTTATCATTTCTGGGTTGTAGGTAATCGAACAGTGAAAAATATTCTTCTTCAAACAGATGTAATTATTTCGGAATTGGCAGAGGAATATGGAATGGAAACTGTTTATACAATAGACAGAAATATTCCGAATAAGGTTATGCCTTCTGTTAATTCTCCTACTAATGAGCCGGGAAAAACAGTGACTACTATGACAATGGAGCATATAGTTGTATTGAGAAAAAATAAATAATACTATCAAGAAAGAGCTGTAGAATTACAATATGTATATTCTGCAACTCTTGGTTTTATGTGAAATATTATACTATTTGATGTTTATTGAATAAAGCATCTTGGTCGCATTCACGAATACGGAAACCTGTTCCATGGTCATGAGTTCTTCCATCAGGATATTGTCCAATACGCAGGTCTACAAAAACTTTACCTTCTTTAAGAAGTTCCATTAGTCCATCATAGCTAAAACCATCACATATGTATGCGGAATTATAATAGAACTCTTCGTTGGCACCAGAACCACGGGAATCTGCTTTTACATATACCAGTTTGTTTGGATATTTGCTTAAAAAGTTTTGCTCGAGATCATCTACCTTCCAATATGCATCACAATTTCCCTGCTGAGATTCTATAAGTATTAAGTCAGAAGGTGAGTGAACAACATAATCGATTTTTAATGCGTTTCCAGTATTGGCAATGTTGGTGAAATTTCTTGCATTTAGTGTGGCATGTAAAACTTTTTCATTATTATCATATGCAGAACTTGCATAACCATACATCAATCTTAATCTTGTGTTGGCGCCCTTTGGAAGAGGTGATTTTGTGAAAAGAGTGAGCATGCTATTTGAGTTGGAACGAGATGCTTTTAATTCATATTCACCGAAGTCCGGTTCTTGATAATTGTTCTCTTGAATATCAAGTAAGTCTTCAAGAGTTTTGCCAATTCCGGTGTTCCCTGAACGATGAGTCCTAATCCAACCCATTTGTTTGATCTCTGTAAATGCTTCAATAAATTCTTCAATTGTATTAATCATGTCGAATCCTCCTTGGTTTGATATGAGTTGATTATAAAACGGAACAGGAGGAAAATAAACCGCATATATGCGGAATAAATGCAGATATGAAAATAGGATTTTTGTTAAGATATTATAGAAAACTACAAAATTTAAGTCAGAATGATTTGGCAGAACGAGCTGATATTAATGAAAAATATTATAGCAAGATAGAAAGAGATGAGAATAATCCGACATATAGTGTAGTTAGTAAAATCGTCAATGCTTTAGAGATGAAAATGACACAATTATCAATAGCTGCAGATGATTATTGTAAATTTGATTATATTTTTTTTCCATCAGAAATAAGAAATGGTATCTTTATTAAAGAGATTCCACCTAGATTTGTGGCAGAGGTTAACTATAATAATAAAAACGTACAAGTGTATATTGCCAGTTCTGTAAAATTGACTAGTTTGATACCTCTTGAAAATAGCAAGGTCAATTTACTAAAAATAGATGGAAATAGCAAATTTGAATATTCCTTATTTTCTCTAGATCATAATAGTGTTAAAATTATCTTGAATTTGAATGTTGTAAATAAATTATTTTATGAATTGTATTGTGTGGGTACTTTATCAGGCTACCATTGGTATGGAGTTGGAAAGCAAGAAGTTTCTTGCGAAGATTATAAAACAGATTATTATTTTGAGCAAGAAAAATTAGTCGTAGAAAACAAAACTATACTCTCTGAGGGGGCTTATTGTGAATATCCTGTTGAAAAAGCACAGAGATATGAAGAACAATTTAAAAAGATTGAAAAATTACTTAGAACAGGTTTTGGGGTAAGGGTAAATTACTTTATACTATCTCCGTGGACTAATAAAATCAAGTTTACAGATGTTTACCTAAAAAAAATAATTAATCTTAAACGACAAGGGCTGAAGACATATTTTTATTATCTGTATTATGAGAAGGAAGTTTTAAAAGCAAATCGAACAAAAATAGTCGTGCATGGAGATTATTATGATATTGTTTTTTACAATGACTAAATTTAATTACAATAGGAAAAGAGGATATTAGATATGGAGAAAACAATTGAGAATCTTGCGGGTTATGTAATATATATACAAGAAGTAGATAAAGATTATACTTTATCTCGAGGACAAGGACAAGATAAAGTTTTATTGCCATCTGTATTTAGACTAGATGAACGAAACATGAGGTTGTTTTCAAATGCTACTGCAAAAGAATTCATTGAAGAATTTAAGAACAATTCAGTATTATATTTAGATAATCATACTCGTAATATTGAAAATGAATTTGAATGGATTATTTTAGCACAGCATTTTGGAGTACCCACTTGTTTGTTGGATTTTACATATTCACATATGGTATCACTTATGTTTGCGTTGAAAAAGGCATTTGATTATTCAGAGGCAGGATTGCAAGAACCGGAACTTATTGAAATGGGTGGTTGCTTTAGAGTAAATATGTACCGGAACACGGAAATCGCAAAAGAAAGTATGAATACAGCTACGTCCAGTGAAGATACACTACAAAATGACGCTTCGAATGAGGGTGGTCGGGATAAATTCGGGATAAATGAGGAAGTTCGGGAGAATTATGGTGAAACAGCGGCAAATATTTTATGCTTGAGAAACCGGAAAACACATTAGATAGTATTGCGAACACGCTTGGTGTCACAAGAAGAACTGTTGAAAAACAGGTAAAGAAACTGAAGGAAGTTGGAATTGTTAATCGTGTGGGAAGTAATAAAAGTGTGTCTTGGCAAGTTGATATAAAAGAAGGATAGACAGTTATGATTGCGAGCGCATTGCGTTCGCAATCATAATACATAAAAAGGATTGATATAATTATGGGAGGACAAATGATGGCGGCAATAATATCATGGGAACAATTTTTGACATGCAATATTGACACACGAGGAATACAGTTTAAGTTTGAAGATTTATGTCGTCAGTTATTTGTAAATGAATTCCTTGCAGAAAATAAGAAGCAACGTCATTTACATTGCAATCCCAATAATCCGGGACTTGAATCGGAACCTGTTTATGATGAAAAGAATGAGAGATGGATAGGTTATCAAGCTAAATTCTTTGAAAAAAATACAGATTACAGTCAGATTATGGATTCTGTTGAAAATATAGTTAAGTATTACAAGGGGAAAGTTGAACATGTATATCTGTTTTGTAATAAGGCGCTTACGACCAGTTGTGAAAGTTACATAAATATTGTAAAGAAACTTGAGGAGGCGGGTATAACTTTAGAACCGATTACGGATGTTACGATTCTGGATATGGTACGTAAATATTCATATCTTGGATTATATTATTTTGACCAAAATTTTTTGAATATGAAATGGCTTGAGAATCATACACAGGAAGTATTGAGCAAATTAGGTGAAAGATACAATGACGAATTCAATATAGATACGAGAGCATCCTTATATCTTTCATTGTTTGTACATGACGATAGAGCATTGCAATATTTTAATGAAAAGAAAAGTACGTTGTTAAAAAAAGTAGATGAGTTAGGATGGAGGTATGATTCTTATGCTGAATATCAAGATAAAATTCGAGAAGCAATTAATCAGTTAGAAGTTATTGGAACTGACACAATTTTGAATGTTTTGCAGTGGGATAATAGGATAAAAGAGGCTGTCAAAGAAGATATTGATGATTTTGAGAAACAAATGTCAGAGTGTAAGGAACAGAGAGCGAGGTTATTGACGAAGTTACGGGAGAAGAATAGTCACGATTCATCTGAAGAATTGAATCGAATAGAAGATAAGATTGATAAATTGTATACGCTGATAGAACTTGCATCAGGACTGCAAATTCAAGAAATTGAAAAGGCAGTTTTACAAGGAAAGTTCCTTTTTGTGGAGGGAAAAGCAGGAGTAGGGAAATCGCATACATTTGCAAATGAAGTGTTAGAATTATTAACGAAAAAGCAATATGCGTTGCTTATGCTTGGGGGTGACTATCTCGATGACTGTCCTATACAGGAACAAATTGCGTCCAACCTTCGCATAAACTACTCGTTTGAAGAACTAATAGATATTTTGGAAGTTTGGGGATCCGTAAACAATTGTATTGTTCCTGTTTTTGTAGATGCATTGAATGAAACATGGAATTTAACATTATGGAAAAATGGAATACCGTCAATTTTTAATAAAATACAGGAAATGGAACATGTGCGTCTTGCAGTGTCCTTCAGAGAAGAATATAAAAAACAATTATTTGCAGATTTAAAAATGGATAAATATGAAGTATGCCATATCCGGCATAGAGGATTTGATGAAAATTCTATTGAAGCGGCACAAAAATTTATGGATCATTACGGGATTCCTTTTACACCATTACATTTATTTACGACAGGAATTACAAATCCATTATTTTTGACACTATATTGTAAAACATATCAGGGTGATGAAGTGAATTTGCCAACATTGTATGATAGAATTTTGCAATATGCTAACAGAAATATTCATCGAGTGTTATTAACAAATATAAGAGCGGCAGGGTATGATTCAGCAGAGGATTTGGTTACGCCAGTTGTTAGTGGGATTGCAGAATATATATTAACTACGGGAAAAAGAGTATTTACCAAGCAGGAACTTATTCAATTATCGGTATGGAATGATTTGGGCTTAAATGCTCGCCCTTTTATTACACAAATGATTAGAGAAAATGTTTTACATAGCTATGTATATTCTGAAGAAGAGAGAATATACTTTTCCTATGATCAAATGAATGATTATTTTTGCTCAAAGGAGATTATGTCTATATGTAAAACAAAGGATGCGGTTATCGAATATTTGATAAACGATGTATTATCTATTAAAGATGGAAAAATAGGTAAATACGGAAATCGTGATTTATTTATCAATACGTGTGCTTTGTATGCAGAAAAATATCAAGAAGAGTGTATTGGTATTATTGATGCAATAGAAAATAAACATGATAGAAATGATTTGTTTGACAGCTTTGTGGATTCGCTTCAATGGAGAAAGAATATTTCGATTACTGTTGAAGATTTATTAGTAATGTTTTCGAAATATTCTGCCGGAATTGAGAATGTATGGGAAATGTTTATCTCAAACAGTGTTAAGATTACTAATTCATTAAATGCAGAAGCGTTGCATGAAGTTTTGTTGAATTATCCACTAAATAAGAGAGATTATTTATGGACGAGATATATTAATGGCTTAGAGCAGGATTCTGAAAATAGAATTGTTCAGCTAATTAATATGTATGATAAGGGTGAACAACTTGAATTTTCAGATATAAAACAAAAGAAACTTTTGCTTATATTATTTGGCTGGTGTCTGTCGTCTTCAAATCGGTGGTTTAGAGATGTTACATCAAAAGCAATGATAGAAATTTTAAAAGAAGATTTTCCGTTGTGTGAATACTTGCTTACAAGATTCCAAGGAGTTAATGATCCATATATAATTCAAAGATTGTATGGTATTGTTTTGGGAGCCTGTTTAAAACGGAAACAGGTAAATAAAGAAATATTCCAATCGTTAGTAGCGTATGTATATGGCAAAGTATTTGATTGTGAGAAAGTATATCCGGATATTTTACTAAGAGATTATGCAAGGCTGATTATTGAAAGATTTGTATATGAATTCCCAAGTGAGTCAGTTAAATTTGATAGCGATAAAATTACTCCACCATATCATTCTGCTGATATACCAGAGATAGAAGAACAGGGATATTTAAATGGAAATTTTGAAGGAGGAACATACTCAATAATTAGTTCAATGAAATTTGAAGGTATGGGAATGTATGGTGATTTTGGTCGATATGTGTTCCAATCGGCATTATCTTCCTTTGAAATTGAGCGCAAAAAGATATTTAATTATGCGGTTTATTTTGTATTACATGAATGTGGATATGAAGAAAAGCTTTTCGGGGAATATGATAGGCATTTAGGGAGGTACAACTATAACCTACACAATATGGCAAAATTGGAACGTATAGGGAAAAAATATCAATGGATTGCAATGTATAATATTCTTGCACGGGTATCTGATAATTGTGCAAAAGTAGATCGTTTTGAAAAAAAGGAAGAGGTATTTGAGGGAGCATGGGATCCATATGTCAGAGATTTCGACCCTACGTTAAATAAGCATTTTATGTTGTGTCAAGATGTTCCGATTTTTCAATGTGTTGAAGAACACTTTAAAGCTTCGAGAGAAGAAAATGTAAGGACATTTCCACATGGTAAGGTTGAGGAAAATGAATGGATTGATTCAATGTCAATATTTTTTGAATTACAAAAAGAAGATTTAATTCTGACAGACACAAATGAAGTTCAATGGGTGGTTCTTACTAAATATGCAGATACAGATAGAGATAATTTGGCAAGTGACAAATTGCTAAATTGGAATTGGTTATATGGATATTTTGTTACAGATGAACAATTGGCACTCTTGGATAAGTATGCTAAGAAAAAAGTAAATATGCTTGATAGCAATATAACATGGATTCCGGAGATATACACTTTGTATAGTCGTGAATTTCCTTGGTCGCCAGGAAGTAAAAACTTCAGAGAACTATTTTGGAAAAATATTGAAATCAGAACTGGTGAAAAAGAGATAGTTACTGAAAAATGTGAAGTTCCGGATTTTTCCCAATTTGAAAACTTACTAAAAAAATATACTTCCGATAGTTGCGAAAACAGTAATGAGAAACAAGATGGTGATAAAGGGATTGTAATTCCTATGAGAGAAGAAACTTATACAAAAAAAATTGACAAAGTGGAGAATGTGGGTGAAATTCTATCTGCAACAGGAAGTCTACTTTGGGAGGAGGAATATGATGCCTCGAAGGAAGAAGCTATTTCGTATGGTGTTCCGTGTGCAGAGATTGTTGAAAAAATGAAATTGTGTCAATTAGAGTATGATGGATATTATTATGATCAGGAAGGACAGCTTGCATTTTTTGATACGGCATTGACAAAACAAAAGGCTGGAATCATTATTCGAAAGGATATATTGGATAAATTTTTGGTGCAGATGAAAATGCAATTGGTGTGGTTTGTCAATGGCTCGAAAGAGATACATTTAAATGACTTGAGTATAGGCAAATACAGTGATTGGACTGGAGTATTAAAATATGACGGTGTTCAAGTTGTAGGAGAAATTTACAGAACGGAGCAAATGTACGAGTAGATTCCGATGTGAACTGCTAAAAAATAGAAATGGATTCTGTACTACCCAAGTTGTGATACAAACTGGTGCAGATGATATTAATTTGAAAGTTGACATAGGAAGTGACAACGAGGTGACATTGACGGTGTCACTTCCTATGTAAGAACCTATAAAAACAGTCATTACAGTGCTTTAGATGGATGATGAGGTGACAAGGAAGTGACAACCCATATGAATTTGCACGAAAATACTATTTAGAGGATATGTGGTTGTATCCAAACAGTCACGTTCACATAAAAAGGCACTTAATGAATTAAGGGAATATGCACTAATTGAATATTTCAACGGTCGATTGACTTTTATTGAATAAGATGGTTGCATAGATTTCCAGAAGCTTTCTCTAGAATACTTTTTCTGAGAGACTCTTTTCTGAAGAGCGGATGTCTCTGATACGTGCAGGCAATTCGTCAAAGTAATTGCCTCCGCCAAGTCTCTTCAATCGGTCATCATCTAATGCAAATCCCTTTTTCATATATTCCTTTAATATTTCCATAGCCCAGATACGGAACTGTGTACCACGGTGGGATTTCACACGGTAGCCTACGGAGATAATGACATCAAGGTTGTAGTAATCTACGTTATATTTTTTGCCATCTGTGGCAGTGTATGCAAATGAATCATATGAGCTATAAAGGGTTTTCGAGAATTGACAGAGAATTTGTAGGATAATATAATGTGTATATTCCAGTGGCAAAGGATGAGCAGGTATTACTATAAAAAAAGGAAAGCAATAAGAAGGAAATTAAGTTGAAAAAGAAAAAAGATGAGATAACCATCCGTTCCAGCGCAGCGGAATACTTAACCTATGTTGCCTCAGTAGGTGATCAGCAGGACAGCATAGAGATGCGCTATGAGGATGAAAATATATGGCTGACACAGAAAATGATGGCCACCTTGTACGATGTGGATGTTCGTACAATCAATGAGCATATCAAGAAGATTTATTCTGATTCAGAGCTTGAGGAAGATTCAACTATCCGGAATTTCCGGATAGTTCAAACGGAAGGGGCTCGCCAGGTGACACGCGATACCAAACACTATAACCTTCAAATGATCATTGCTGTAGGTTTTAAGGTCAATTCCGAGCGTGCCGTACAGTTTCGTAAATGGGTAAACCAGATCGCCAAGGACTACACCATCAAAGGCTGGGTGATGGATGATGAACGGCTGAAACGAGGAACGTATCTGACAGAGAAGTATTTCGACGAGCAGTTAGAGCGTATCCGTGAGATTCGTGCCAGCGAAAGAAAGTTCTATCAGAAGATCACTGACTTGTATGCGACAGCCATTGACTATGATAAAGAAGTATGTGGCTGAACATAATGCCGGAATTGAAGCATTTTAAGATGAATAGTTAATAAAGAGAGGTGCATATGCTATGCCAGGTATACTCGTGCTTGAAGATGATGAAAATTTAAATCGTGGAATTACATTTTCACTGAAAAAATCCGGAT
>OLGY01000152.1_pt1 | contig 60397 bp, 64 predicted proteins | sample 1605951 | NCBI WGS metagenome assembly OLGY01 (sample SAMN03283280) | human gut metagenome | biome: human-associated habitat; material: feces | host: Homo sapiens | place: Peru | collected 2012
ATATAACATGCTATACACTTTTAAAATAAATCAGGATGTTTTGACACCTGAATCTGAAATGTAAAGCTCGAAATTATAGTTTACACCATATAATAGCAAATCTCATTTCTTTTTTCCATATAAAAATAAGTCTTAACTTCATAAACAATGTTAACCTCTTAACAATCATTAGGAACTTAATGTTTTTTTAGAAAAAACAGTGTTATTTGGGCAGAAAGAGATTAAAGAAAGGTTGCTTTTTATTTTTGGATAGATTAAGATAGAAACAGTGCTTTAAGCGTGAAAAATTATCGGAGGTACATAAATGAACACAGCATTAGTTATTATGGCGGCAGGAATGGGAAGCCGCTACGGCGGTATCAAGCAGATAGAACCTGTTGGACCAAGCGGGGAGATTATACTCGATTATTCGATATATGATGCTCTTGAGGCAGGCTTTGACAAGGTTGTATTTATTATAAGAAAGGATATCGAGGAGGCGTTCCGCGAGGCAATCGGAGACAGAATTGAGAAGCGTGTGAAGGTTGAGTATGTGTTCCAGAACATGGAGGACCTTCCGGCAGGATATACTGTGCCGCAGGGAAGAACGAAGCCTTGGGGAACAGGACAGGCGATTCTCGCATGCAAGGACGTGGTTAATGAGCCGTTTGCGGTTATCAATGCGGATGACTATTACGGCAAGGAGGGACTTAAGAAGATTCATGAGTACCTCTGTAATCCTGATAAGGCTGACAGGAAGTTTAACTTCTGCATGGCAGGTTTTGAGGTGGGTAACACACTTAGCGAGAACGGAACGGTTACAAGAGGAATCTGCCAGGTCAAGGACGGCATTCTTACCAAGATTGTGGAGACAAAGGAAATCGGAAAGGGTGATAACTGTGCTGTTACACCGGACGGAAATGTTCCGCTTAATCAGCCTGTGTCCATGAATATGTGGGGGCTGACTCCTGATATATTCCCTGAGCTTGAGAAGAGATTCGTCACATTCCTCGGCGGAATTGATGGTAATGAGCAGAAGGCTGAGTATCTTATCCCGACGATAATCGGAGATATGGTCGAGGAAGGTCTTGCAGAGGTGCATGTGCTTCCTACAAGCGATAAGTGGTTCGGCGTGACCTACAAGGAAGATAAGGCACTTGTTGTGAACTCATTTGCCGAGCTTGTGGAGCAGGGAGTATATAAGAAGAGGCTTTGGGAATAGATTTTAAAAGGAGTTGATTAATATGATACGTCCGGGACGAAATGATGCGTGCTGGTGCGGAAGCGGACTTAAGTACAAGAGATGTCACAGCAATTTTGACGATAAGCTTGAGAGCATGAGACTTATGCATGCGGTTGTTCCTTCGCACAAGCTTATCAAGACACCTGAACAGATTGCCGGGATTAAGGAGAGTGCTAAGATTAATATTGCGGTGCTTGACTATGTGGCGGAGCATATCAAGCCAGGAATCACGACAGAGGAGATTGATAAGTGGGTGTATGATGTGACAACGGGCATGGGAGGAATCCCGGCTCCGCTCAACTATGAAGGATTTCCTAAGAGTGTATGTACATCCATTGATAACCAGGTATGCCATGGAATACCGTCGCCTGATGTGATGCTGCGTGAAGGGGATATAATCAATGTAGATTGTTCGACTATTCTTAATGGATATTTTTCCGATTCATCGAGAATGTTCTGTATCGGAGAGGTATCACCGGAGAAAAAAAGACTTGTGGATGTTGCAAAGGAGAGCCTTAATGTCGGACTTTCAAAGGTAAAGCCGTGGGGCTTTCTAGGCGATGTCGGACAGGCAATAAATGATTTTGCGAAGCAGAACGGATACTCTGTTGTAAGAGAAATCGGAGGTCATGGTGTAGGGCTTGAATTTCATGAGGATCCGTTTGTAAGCTATGTGTCAAAAGCCGGGACAGAGATGGTTATGGCACCGGGACTTATGTTCACCATTGAGCCGATGATTAATATGGGCAGGCAGGAAATTTACATTGACGAAGATAACGGATGGACCGCTTATACTGAGGACAGACTTCCTTCAGCCCAGTGGGAGATACAGGTGCTTGTGACAGAGGAAGGATACGAGATAATATCGTATTAGCGGATGGAGCAGGCTATGACAGATAAAGTACTTGATTATGTGGCACTTGATCTTGAGACAACGGGACTCAGTCCGCGCGATGACAGGATAATTGAGATTGGTGCCGTAAAATACATAGGAGGAGTAAGAACAGACAGCTTTGCCTGTTTTGTGAATCCTGATATACACATTCCGGAGAGAATTACAGAGATAACCGGAATTGATGACAGCATGGTAAGCCATGCGGAGTACATTGACACGGCGCTTGCCGGACTGCTTGATTTCCTTGGTGACATGCCGGTGTTAGGACATAATGTTGCATTCGATTACGGCTTTGTGTGCCAGAAAGCGCTTGATATGAAGATAAAGTATCACACGACGGGAATTGACACACACAGAATATCCAAGATATTGCTTGCGGGACTTGAGAGCAGAAGTCTTGAGAGTCTGTGCAGCTACTATAATATTGTGGAAGAGCCGAGACACAGAGCTTTCTCAGATGCGGCTGCTGCTGCAAGATTGTATGACTGTCTCTACAGTGAAGCACAGCGCAGTGAAGCACAGGATTATGGAAGCCTTTTCATGCCGATGGATATTGTCTATACAGCGAAGAAGGATACGCCGATAACACCGAAGCAGACTGCTTTTTTGAAGAGTCTTATAAAGCAGCACGGAGTGACTTTGGACAAAAAAATAGAAAGCCTGACAAAGAGCCAGGCTTCAAGGGAAATCGATAAGATATTGTCAACATACGGAAGAAGCTTTCAATAGTTAAGGCTTAACCTCTGTTGTAGCAAGCTTTCCCGTCAGTTCGCGTATGATGGCGGATTTCATGGGTGTTGTAATGCTCTCGGCACGCGTTATGAGCTGTCTTACATCATCGTACCGATGGGCGAGAAGATACTCGTCGGCGAGCACATAATAATTGCGGCTTAAGTCGGAACCCGCCCTGATACCGAATTCGAGGAACGCTACCGCCTCGTCGTGATAGCCTTCCTTGGAGAGATAATATCCGAGATTGGCTACGATGCGGTACATGTTGTTGCATGCCTCATCACATTCAGACAGCTTCGGAAGATTGGCGACGCCATACTCCATCTTTAAATCGGTATTCGACATTGACGAGAGATTTAAAAGAGGAATTCCCTTGAGGGCGAGGAGCTGGTTCTGACAGGTTTTAATCTCACCTGCTGCGTCAGGTATGAAGGGGAGCTCTTCAAAAGGAATACGGATATAAGGAAGCTGTGATATGTCCTTGCGGCGTACACTGTTGGCAGCAGCCTCACGGCTCCAGAAGGCATTGTTGTCTGCCTCGGTTTTTCGTGAGTGCTTGCGGCGTTCATACTTAATGAGAAAGCCCAGAACTATGGTGCAGAATATTAATGAGACACCGATTGTATTAAAAAAGTTATGAATCATGTCAGGGTACCTCCGGTAACTGATTGGAAATGAGGAAAATATGTTTAATTTTTACAGCAAAAAAAACAGAAGGATAATAACAATAGTGCTTGTTGTACTGCTTGTCATTGCAATGATCCTGCCGATGGTGGCATCATATCTGTAAAATCTGTTCTTAACAAGCATACCAATAACTTATCATTATGTAAAGGATAAATTAAGAACAGTTATGGCAAATAAAAAGGTATCGGAATCAGTATTAAACAGGTCTGTGATAAAACTCATAGACTACAGGAACGATTGTATTGCCGCAGGACCGGCGGTAGGACAGGACTGTGCGGTGACGGATATCGGTGACAGATATATGCTGACATCGACGGAATGTGCACTCACGAAAGAAAAATATGCACCGTATTTTGCAGTGATGCGTGCAGTTAACAATATTGCGGCGTGCGGTGGAATACCGTTGACTGTGTCGGCTGCATTTATTCTTCCTGATGGCTTTGAAGAGAAGGAATTGAAGGCACTTACGAGAATTGTCAATGAAGCCTGCCGTGCGTGTGGTGCACCGTTGTCGGGAGGGCACACGGAGATATGCGGTGATGCACGGTCGTTTATGGTATCAGTGACCGTCACGGGCATATGTATGAAGGAAAAATATTTGACCCTGAAAAACGCGAAACCGGGTATGGCGATTGTCGCAACGAAGAGAATTGCCATCGAAAAGACAGCGTATCTCGTGACAGAGAAGGAGTGCAGGGATAAGCTTTTAGAGAGACTGCCCGTTGGGTATGTTGAACATGCGGACAGCGTGATTAATGAGGCATGTGCCATGAGGGATGCCGATATTGCAGCACATAATGGTGCCGTGGCAATGCATGATGCTGCCGGGGGCGGTATATTTACGGCACTGTGGGAATTGTCGGTCGGAAGCAGATGCGGTCTTAATGTAGATCTGCGGGCTGTTCCGGTAGCACAGGAGACGATAGAGTTCAGTGAGATATTTGGTATAAATCCTTATGAGGAGGCATCGGCGGGGTGTATGCTTGTTGTAACTGACAGACCTGCACATCTGATGGAGGCACTTGAAGGTGAAGGGATACCGGCAGCAGTGATAGGATACCTGACATCTGATAACGATAAGAAAATTGTTAACGGGGATGAAGTCCGTTATCTTGATAAACCATGAAATACAGGAGGTAAATACCATGGCAGATATGAATGTTGAGTACATTAATGTGTTTTTACTGGCAGCTACGCAGGTTATGAAGGATGTGTGTCAAGTGCATTTTACGGTTGGGAAGCCTTATGTCAAGGCAACAGAATTTGACAGAAAATATCTTGTTGTCAATATAGGCGTCACAGGGCAGATAAGAGGTCAGGTACTCATGGCAATGTCAAATGATGTTGCCTGTGATATAGCATCTAAAATGTGTTTTCAGACAATCACGGAGCTTGATGAATTGTCGTTAAGTGCGCTAAGCGAGCTTGGTAATATGGTGCTTGGAAATGCAGCAACGGTTCTCTCAACTAAGGGCAAGATAGTCGACATTACACCGCCTACAATCATTCAGGGTGATTTCAGACTTTCAAGCTCGTATGCACAGAATATCTGTGTGCCGCTCACATATGATGAGAATAAGGTTATAGAGATTGATATTTCGCTCAAGAATGAGTAGATTCTAAATTTAGACGAAAAGAGACTGATACAGCTATGATGAATATAGTACTTCATGAGCCGGAGATGCCTGCAAATACAGGAAATATAGGAAGAACCTGTGTCGCTACCGGAAGCAGGCTGCATCTTATAGGACCGCTTGGATTCCAGATTAATGATAAGATGCTTAAAAGAGCAGGACTTGATTACTGGCCTCAGCTTGATGTCACGGTGTATGACGATTTCGATGATTTTATGGAGAAGAACCCGGGAGCGCACCTTTATATGGCGACAACCAAGGCAAAGAATGTATACACACATGTCCACTATGATGAGAATGCGTATATTATGTTTGGCAAGGAAAGTGCCGGAATCCCGGAATCAATACTTCAGAAATATCCTGAAACGTCAATCAGAATACCGATGATAGGTGATACGAGATCGCTCAATCTGTCAAATTCGGTGGCCATTGTGCTCTATGAAGCTTTAAGGCAGAATAATTTTGAGGGAATGAGGCTTGAAGGAAAGCCAAGAACATTCGATTGGAAATAACTATGACAAATATTAAAGAGCCGTCGCTCTGATAGATATCAGAGTGGCAGCTCTTTCGATTTTATAAGGGAAAAAATGAATTCGGTTCCTGTTCCCTCGGTGCTTATCACATCTATGGTTGTCTTGTGCGCATTTATGATTTCTTTTACTATGGAGAGACCGAGACCGGTACCTCTCTTGTCCTTACCGCGCGACAGGTCCGACTTGTAAAAGCGGTCCCAGATCTTTTCAATACTGTCCTTAGGAATACCTATTCCGAAATCCTTCACGGATATAAAAATCTTTCCGCCCTTTTCGTAGGTGGATATATTGATAAATGAATTGTTGTTGCTGAACTTAATGGCGTTGTCAATCAGATTGTAGATAACCTGCTGAATCTTACCGTAGTCGGCAGAGACAAAGGCTGTCTTGTCCGAGAAAGTCAGATTGAACTGAATCTTTTTCTGTGAGCAGACACCCTCAAAGGTCAATATGGTTTTCTTAATCACATCGTTGACATCAAAATCGCTTATCTCAAGCATCATTCCCTGATTCATGTTGTTGAGCGTTAACAGGCTGCTTGTGAGCTTGTTGAGGCGTTCTGTCTCGAAGAGAACGATGTTCAGATACTTCTCATACATCTCAGGGGGTATTGTTCCGTCAAGCATTGCCTCAAGGTAGCCCTTTATCGAGGTGAGAGGTGATCGGAAATCATGTGATACATTGGCAATAAATTTGTTCTGGTAATTGTTCAGTTTATCAATCTCGCCTGCCATATAGTCGAGGGAATTGGCGAGCTGCCCGAGTTCATCGCGCCGCTTAAAATGTGCGCGTGCCGACAGGTCGCCTTCGGCATAGCCGCGGGTAAGCTTTGTGAGCTTTCTGACGGGCAGATATATCCTTGCCAGGTATAGGAAGATAAATACTGACGAGTATAGGAGAACGATAAGCATTGTTATGTAATTGTAATTAAATACCGTGTTGCTTTTGTCGGATATTACGTCAATGTCCTTGTGGATAAGTACATAGCCCTTCAGTGTGTAGTTCACATTAATCGGAGCTATGACGGATAATGTGTCATGGTCGAATGTGCCGAAAAAATCACCCTCAAAGTAATACTTGTTGCCGCTGACCGAAGGGTCAAAATTTTCAATACATCCGTAATGCCCGTAGGTGTCAATGGCAATATTGCCATTGGTATCCACAAGCATGACATCGCATTGCAGGTACCGGTCGACTGCTTTAAGCTGTGCGGTTGCACTCTGGATGTATGAATCGGTTCCTGCCATGACAGCCGGACCGTATGCGGATGCAATGTAATTTGCCTGTCGGTACATTGCGGCAGATTCACTTTTGATGGTATTTACATGTACCATCTGAGGAATCAGAAGAGAAATGGTAAGAAAGCTGATTATACCGAAAATTACATATTCGATTAACAATCTTACAAACATTTTTTTTCTCATGGTTTCTTTACCCCGAACTTGTATCCGATACTCCAGACTGTGCTTATACTCCAGTATTCATTGTCATGTATTTTTTCGCGGATACGCTTTATGTGGACATCAACGGTTCTTGTATCTCCAACATATTCGTATCCCCATATATGGTCGAGAAGCTGTTCTCTTGTGAACACCTGATTAGGTGATGAAGCAAGAAAGTAGAGAAGCTCAAGCTCCTTTGGAGGCATGTCAATGTTCTTGCCCTTATATATGACTGAGTAGTTGGTTAAATTGATGAGCAGGTCAGGATATTCCACGTATTCTCCTACATTTTCGGCTGGGAGTGATGTCACAAGCGACGCTGCCTGTGCCTGCGCGCGGCGCAGCACGGCCTTGACGCGTGCTACAAGCTCTTTGGAGTCAAAGGGCTTAATCATGTAATCATCAGCACCGAGTTCGAGTCCCAATACCTTGTCGAACACTTCACCCTTTGCGGAAAGCATGATAATCGGGACATTGGAGGTGCGTCTGATTTCACGGCATACCTGATAGCCGTCAATTCCCGGAAGCATCAGGTCTAACAGTATCAGGTTAGGCTGGTATTGTGTGAATTGTTCAATTGCCTGTTCTCCGTCCTCCACAATCATCGTATCAAAACATTCCTTCATCAGATAGAGGGATATAAGCTCTGCTATATTGTTGTCGTCGTCGACGATGAGTATTTTCTGTTTTGCCATACTTAGGTCTCCTTATCTTTATTTAAATTCAGCGATGGTTACGCCTGCATCACCTTCACCGAAGGTTCCAAGGCGGTATGATTTGATGTACTTCTGCCGCTTTAGATGGTTCTGGACTGCGTTTCGTAAAGCTCCTGAGCCCTTACCGTGTACTATTCTGACTGACGGGATATGTGAGAGATAGGCATCATCTAAGTACTTGTCAAGATGTGCAATCGCTTCATCGACGGTCATGCCGATGAGATTGATTTCGCTTGACAGTGTAAATGTCTTAGATGCTTTTATGGCACCTGAGCCTCCCATTCCCTTCTTAACGGAAGCTTTATTGTTGTCTTCAAGTATTATTACGTCTTTTATGTTGACCTGTGAGTTGAGTATTCCCATTGTGACACTCAGATTGCCTTTGGAATCGGGGAGCGAGTGGACGGTTCCCTCAAGGTTCATGCTGAGAACCTTAACTCTGTCTCCTATATGGAAATCCTTTGCGGTGTAGTTCCTGCCGGAGGTTTTTGCGGCATTGTTGTTGAGCGTAAGCTTTCCGGATACGGAATCTAACTTCTCTCTGGCGGACTTTCGTACTTTTTCCATCTCTGATGCGGACACACCCTGACGCTCGTATTTATTGAACTTACGGATTACCTCGTCTGCATACTCCTTTGCATCCCTCAGAATATCAGCGGCCTCTTCGTTGGCGCGGCGGATGATATTATCGGAGCGTTCATCAAGTCTTTCCTGTTTTGCCTCAAGAGCTTTTTTTAGCTCGGCAACCTGTGCCTTGTAGGTTGAAATCTCCTCGCGCTCACGTTCTATTGTGACACGGCTCGCCTCAAGGCTTGCAAGTAAATCCTCGAATGCCTTGTCGTTGGTGCCTATCTGATTCTTTGCGTTCTCTATGATGTAATTCGGAAGTCCGAGCTTGCCTGATATGGCAAAGGCATTACTCTTTCCGGGTATACCGACTAAGAGACGATAGGTAGGAGATAGGGTGTTGACATCAAATTCACAGCAGGCGTTGACAACTCCGGGAGTGGAGAGTGCATATACCTTGATTTCACTGTAATGCGTTGTAGCCGCACAGGTAACCTGACGCTTGTGAAGGTCCTGAAGTATTGATATTGCGAGAGCGGCACCTTCGGTAGGGTCAGTACCGGCACAGAGTTCGTCGAAGAGAACAAGGCTCTTGTAATCAGCTTTGGCGAGAATATCAACAATATGTGTCATGTGTGATGAGAAGGTCGAAAGACTCTGCTCAATACTCTGTTCGTCACCGATGTCGGCGAACACTTCGTTAAATACGGATAATTCCGAGCCGTCAAATGCAGGGATATGAAGTCCTGCCTGCCCCATGAGTGTAAAAAGACCGATGGTCTTAAGGGTAACAGTCTTACCGCCCGTGTTAGGACCTGTGATTACAAGCAGATTGAAATCCCTGCCGAGATATACATCAATAGGTACAACCTTCTTAGGGTTGATGAGAGGGTGTCTGCCCTTCTTTATGTTAATGTAGCCGTTGGTGTTCATAACAGGCTCGCTTCCGTTGCAGCTTTTGGATAAATTCGCTCTTGCGAAGATAAAATCAAGCTGTGTGAGTACCTTTAGGTCGGAGTGAAGACTGTCTATATACTGCGCTGCTTCGGCACTCAGATTGGCGAGAATTACATTGATTTCTTCAATCTCCTTGAGTTCAAGCTCGCGCAGCTCGTTGTTGAGCTTTACGACAGCCATAGGTTCGATAAAAAGTGTTGAACCCGATGAGGACTGGTCGTGAATCATGCCGGGAACCTGTGAACGGTATTCTGCCTTGACCGGAATACAGTATCGTCCTGCTCTTGTGGTGACGACGGCATCCTGCAGATAGGTTCGCTGACCGCCGACCATGGAGTTGAGCTCGGAGTGAATGCGGTCATTGGCGATTCTGATGTGTCTTCTTATGTCTTTAAGCTTTGCACTTGCGTCGTCTGCCATCTCCTCGTCGGATATAATGCAGCGGTTAATTTCACGGTTAAGGGTTGTGAGCGGTTCAATTGCTTCGAACATTGAATCAAGACAATCGCGTGATTCATCATCCGTCTCGCGCCTTCCGTAGGTCTTTACACGGCCGGCAACATTCAACATGGATGACAGTGCGAGAAGCTCGCTCATTCCGAGGCTTGCACCGATTTCAAGACGTTTAAGAGACATTCCGACATCCTTGAGACCTGAAAAAGATACGCTGCCTTTTTTTACTATTCTGAACAGTGCATCTGAGGTTTCCCGCTGTGCTCTTTTAATATCATCTATATCCGTCATCGGAGTGAGCTTTCTGCAAAGCTCCTTTCCCATGTCGGAGGCTGCCTGCTCACAGAGCAGGTCTATGATTTTTGTGTACTCTAAAATTCTTAATGCTTTATCGTTCATTATGATGTTCTCCCCAAAAAAATTTCCAATAGATATAGTGCTTTGTCTGCAAGCAGCCACGCACTTATGTATTGAGATTAAGGTGTCAAAACATGCGGATCTGATTTTTATGTGTATATCATGTTATATTTATGCATATCAGCTCCGTTGTACGAAGCAAGTTGTTCTAACGACTCTGAAAAAAATATTTCTGCTTCCGCCACCGTTGCAAAATCAGCCATCCATGGCTGTTTGCAACTCAGCCGGCATCCATGCCGTCTGTGGCTGTACGATGAACAGAGTCCTAAGAACAACTAAGCTTCTTCCAAAAGTCGTGATATGCATAATTATAACAGGATATACATATTAAGTTTGTGAACGCATATTTTGACACTTGAATCGTATTGATGAATAAATCATGCCTAAATAATAATAGTGATTTCTCCGTTCTGCGAACTGTCGAAATCACAACAGTCATTCGCAATACATAGGTTCAGCTTCGCAGAACCATTACTTGCTCATGCCTGTTTATCCATCCAATAGATATAGTGCTTTGTCTGCAAGCAGCCACGCACTATATCTATTGATGGAATTATTATTTACATTCTAGCTTAAAATGTATAAAACTGCAAACTATTTTCGCAAAAGATACTTGACAATCGTATGAGATACATCTATAATCGGTATCGAAGCTGATATCAAGCTTTATCTGTAATAATTCATGAATTTTCTTTTTACCGGTAATCAGGTATTTACCCAGTTGTGAATTTTGAAAGGAGGTATACATGATTTTTGCGGCACGAAAAAAAGTGTTGCCGGAAACTAAGCGGGAGCGGGCCTCGGAGCAGCTTTCAGAGACGGATATTGTGAAGAGAGTTGTTGATTATGTCACATCCGGTTTTAATGTGGCAAGATTTAACATGTGCGAGAGAGGGGAGATCAGCAGGGAGACTTTTGCGGACGAGATTAAGACGTATATCAAAAATAATTATTATGTGTCGAAGGCGCAGGTGGAGAGTATATATGAGCAGTTTGCGAGGTTTGTGTGGAGCTACTACATTATCGATGGCTTGATAGCCGATCCGGATATTTCGGACATACGAATCACCGATGCATCACATGTGTATATCAAGAAGCGGGGTGTGAGAAGTCTTTCGGGAGTCCGATTTGAGAGTGCCGATGACTATGAGCGGTTCATAGAGCGTGTTGCACTGAAAAATAAGGTAAATATGGCAAACAACAATGCCATCAATATATTTACGGACAAGAGCCAGAAGGACTGGATACTCAGATTTAATCTGTCGACAAAGTTCGTGTTGTCAGCACAGGCACCTATGCTTCACATAAGAAAGCACGCCAGAAAAAAGAAGCTTTTTCCGAGACTTGTCGCGGAGGCGATGTTAAGTGAGGAGCTGGCTGATACATTGAGGCGTAAGATTGAGGCGGGCGAGTCATTTCTGGTGTGCGGTGCGGGCTCTGCAGGTAAAACCACGCTCATGAATGCCATGCTTGAGATTATTCCGATGAGTTTTTCCATATTCTGTGTTCAGGAATCGGAGGAACTGTTCTCAATGCAGCCGAGAGAATTTTGTGCATATCATATTGTGGAGAATCGCGGTGAGGGGAAGCTCCGTTACTCACTTGAGGACATTTCAAGAAACGGACTGCTTGTCGACTCGGATGTATATATGATTGGTGAGATTAAGGGCGGCGAGGCGAAAGATTTTCTGTATGCGGTCCACACGGGGGCGATATGCTATGCATCAATCCATGCGAATTCGCCGAGGGATGCATATTTTAGACTGGTGGATTATGTCAAAAGAAGCAGCAGCCATTCTACGGATGAAATCATGTTCATGCTGCGTTCCCTAAAAAATTGTATTTTCATGAAAAAATATAAAATTCAAACAATAGCTGAGGTCGGATGGTCGGAGGAACAAAAGGAACTGACATTTCACACCATATATGAGCGGAGGGAGACAGGATGATTATATATCTTATTGCTGCGGCTCATATACTTGCCCTTGTGCTGTCACTGGTGGCTGCATATTCATTTATTAATTACATTGTGAGAACCAACATGCTGCGCGAGAGCATTGAGGAAATATATGCGGGAATAAACAGCCTTTCAGGCAGCCGTGAGGAGATTGCCGCAGAGTTAAAGGCGCTGTATGGGAGCATGGGGAAAAGAGGATTTATAGCACATGTTCAGGATAATCTGGAATACAGTGGAATGACACTGAGGTTTAATTGGATGACTCCGGAGCTCTATATAGTCATTATGACGGTCTTGTCGGCGGTTGTGTCAGTGGGAATAAGTATCCTGACCGGAAGATGGTATGCGGGTGTGGCTGCGGTGATGGCAATGTTGGGAATTACGGAGTATATGTTTGCCAGAATTAGGGATTACAGGTACCGGAGGGAGGAGGAACAGCTCCTTGCAATGGTAAATTGTATTGAAAACTGTGCAGCGGAATCGGATGACATCATATATATTCTTGAAAAGACGGGAGACATGGTGGAGGGACCTATACATGATGAACTTCTGCGCGCGGTAACGCAGGTCAGAAGCGGTGTGCAGGGCGGTATGGCAATCGGTGGGCTTGAGAACAGGATAGAGCATGAATTTTTCAGAACACTTATGAGAAATCTTGAAATATCATCAAGAAACAATGCAAATTATCGTGAGATTACGGCACAGTGCAGAGGGCTCCTTGCGGGACAGTTAGACAACAGCAGACGGCTTGACGAGATATACAGAGAGGCAAAGATAAGACTGACCGCAATACTTGCGGGAGCTGCAGCCTGCCTTGTCATTATGTCACAGGCAATTCTTGATACAGGAATATATGGTCTGTTTAACATGCTCACTGAGAGTGTGATTGGAAATCTGCTTATAGCGGCAACCTGTGCGTCTTTCATATTTATTGTGTATTTTGCATTCATAAAGGGAAAGCGGGGGATGAGATAATGGTGTTTTCCGTCATGAAAAGGCTGGATGCACTTGGAGTTACATATTATTCGAGAGGGAAGATCACACCTCGCACATTTATTGCGGGAAAGATGCTGTGTGCGGCAGCAGGGCTCATACTTGGGCTTATATTGAACCCGCCAATGGCGATTGTATTTGCAGTGCCGGCATTTTTCTACCCGGATATAAGGGCGGTTGCAAGAAACAGGCGGGACAATATGAAGATGCTTGGAAGCATAAGGGATGTGTATGATGTCGTGTATCTGCAGACAAATGCGGGGGAGTACATAACAAAGACACTGATAGATGCTTACAGGGTGGCAGCTCATCCGAGACTTAAGGCTGCGCTTATAGCCCTGACCGGCGATATAATATCATCTAATGACCTTGTGGCATCCATTGAAGCCTTCGGTCAGAAGTTTGAGAACGAGAATATAGACAATCTGGTGGTTATTGTCAGGCAGATTATGAAAAACGGAGTGTCGGATGCGATGCTGTCGGACATAAGACAGTATCTGACAACACTTATGTTAAGCTATAACAGATACGAACAGGAGCGGACTAAGCGTATGGGGGATATCTGTATGTTTGCCGTATTTTTCTGCATGATGGCGATATTGGTGTATGCCGGCATCGTGGGTCTGCTTGAATCGGCAAAATTGTTTACTATGGGTTAATTTATCGAAAAATAGGAGGAAAATATGAACAATTATTTTGTATTCAATGCGGTTAAGACAGTAAAGAGTGTGATTATGAGAAAAAAGGCGGCGAGTGCGGTTATAGGAGAGGTGCTTGTGATGATAGTTGTTGTTGCGATGGCGGCGCTTTTTAAGTCAGGCGGTATCAGATTCATACAGGATATATGGACAACAATGACGACAACGGCTTCACAGATGTTTGCATCATAGGGCGGCAAACATATGAAAGCTGTATTCCGGAAGAAAAAAGCGGTGGGAAACATGTTGTCATGTATGCTCGGTATGCTGTTTTTGTTCATTGTCATGTATTTAGGTCTGGATATATATGCAAGACTCAATCTTGCGATAAAGAAGACAGGGATTGAGCGAAAGTACATGCTGTATATGGAGACGCAGGGGTATCTTGCACCGGAGAGGAAGGAAGCACTTACAAGCGAACTCACGGCAATCGGAGTTGAGAATATTTCATTTAGCGGAAGCACGCTTGCCCCAATCAGTTACGGGCAGGAGGTCGTATTGTCTGTGACGGGCACGATCAGGACGAATGCGGTTTTGGGGATAACACAGCAGTTTTCATTTATAAGGGAGGGTGGCAGCAATTTCAAAATATACAGAAAATCGACAGCGAAGAATAAGAGCGGTTAGTGAGGCGTCGGCAGGACTTATGCCGATGGTGATGATGATTGTCGTATTTATGAGTACATTTATTGTCTATACATATAAAAGAGATATGCTTGAATATGAGTGCCAACAGCTTGACGGCAATCTGACATATTCACTTCTGGCATCGGCGGTTGTGAACACGGAGGTGTATGCAGAGAGCGGAAATCCGGTCATCGCTGACTCGATTGAGCCTGATTCGGGAGACAGTGCTTTTTTCAGGGCATATATGAGGTTTATTGACTGCTTCAGGTGCAATATGTCATCGGGTGGTGATATGAGTTCTGAGAGTGCATCGGGAATGTGCAGGGATATAAAAATTGTATATTACAAAATTTATAATTACATAGTCGATGAAGAGGGTTTTCGAATTGTAGAGTGCGGTATTTCCGATGGACAGGCTTATACCTTAAGACATGCACAAAATAAGCATGTAAAGGTTCAGGCAAACGGAGGAATTGTTGATATTGAGGAGACATCGGTATGTGCCGAAATTACATTTAATATTGAGGGAATCGGAGAATACAGCTTTACGAGGCTGATTGCCGTGACCGGCTAGAAGGGGGAAAGCTTTGAGAAAACGTATTGTAAAAAAGGGAAATCCGCGGGTGTTTGTCTACAGTCTGATAATGACGCTTGTGCTTTACAGTGCAATGATTTTTGTGGAGAGAAGATTATTAAAGACGGAAGAACATGTAAGTGTATATGTTGCAAAAGAAACAGTCGAAAAAAACACGATAGTGACGGTGGAAAATATCGGAGAGCTTTTTTCGCTGGAGGAGAGGAGAACCGACTGGCTTCCCGACGGAAGTGTGAGTGATGCCGGACAGCTTCTTGGAATGACCGTAAAATATGGTTACGGGAGGAATGAGATAGTGACAATTGGAGGATTGTCGGCGTTCGATATGAGAACGGAAGGAATTGAACGGCCTGTTGAGGTGTCACTTGATGCAGGAAGTCTGTCGCAGGTGGCCGGAGGAATAATACGTGAAGGTGACAGGATTAACATCTGGTCATTGAGTAAAAGAAATGAGAACGGCGGGAGTATCATGGAGGCGGAAAAAATCTGTGATTACGCGTATGTGACCAGGGTATTCACGGCAGCAGGTGTACAAGTGGGACAGGCGGCTCAGGATAGCGCAGCCGCAACGGTTGTTAACATTGTCATACCTGAGTCTAAGGAGGAGGAATTTAATATTGCGCTTGAGAGGGGAACGCTCAGAGTCGGCAGATGTATGTATGACAGAGATCAGAAGAAGTGATGGGGATGTGATGGCAAAGGGTGTGGTGCGGGCAGGGTGTGCTTTAGAGCCGGCGTATGCCTGCGTATGCCTTGCTGCTGCCGTTGCGGGGGGATTTATCTGTGGCGGGAGGTATATTCCTGTCTGGATTCTGTTGGTTTTTAACAGCTATACAGATGTGAGGACAAGACAGATATACTGTATGCCCACAAGAATATGTATTGCCGTCGATGCCATTGCAGTTATAGTGAGTGGGACGACCGGGAAGGATTGCATAAGCACCATGTTATGTGCCGCATCGGTTATTCTCTTGTCGGTAGTGTTTCACATGTATGCGCAGGGGGATGCGGAGGTGTTTATAATGCTTATAGCAGCCGCGGTTGTGAGAGGACAGCCGGTGGTAGGATATACGATAAATATTGTGTGGCTGTCAGGAATCATATTCTGCATTATGCTTCTTATCCGGAATATCGTACTTGCGATACACGGTGCCGTCAATGGAAGTAAATTCAGCTTCATTCGAAGCGGGCCTATGGTTCCGGCGATTGCCGCTGCGTTTTTAATAAGCTGTCTGCAGTGGAAAATTTCTTTTACAGCTATGTCATAAAAAATTCATATTTATGGTTTATAATGTACGAACTAATAAAGATAATCCGGAGGCTGGGATTCGCAATGGATAATAATCGCAACATACCGGGGCAGGAACAGGACAAGCGTGAGGCAAAGGAGTACAATCTGTACACGGAAAAGATAGTAAAAAAGCCCGGTAATAAGATTAAAAGAGCAGTGAAGCATGTGGCAAAGGTTATTGGTTCGGCAGTGATTTTCGGAGTAGTGGCAGGTCTTGTCATGTCGGTGGTGTATCCGACCGCGAAGAGATTTATCGGTGAGGAGGAGACTACGACAAGACAGGGGGCTGTGATACCGACGGACAGTCAGACAGATATATGGTCGGAGGATGAGACGGAATCGTCCATGGATGAGACATCGGAGCAGGAGAGCAGTGAGTTCGCGGAGTCCGGGACGGAAATTTCTTCGGAAGATATATCGGTTGTATCAGAAGAAGTAACGGATATGAACGGAGAGCAGCTTGTGTCTGTGATTGATGAGCAGATTAAGCTTGCGTTTGAAAACTATAATCCGGGAATTGAAGAATACGATTCTCTGTATGGCAGTGTGAGAGGTGTCATTGAAGAAGTAAATAAGTCAATAGTATCCATTGAGGTATCGCAGGATGGTACCACATGGGATTATATTTCCGATGCGGGAATAAGGGGCTTTATTGTGGCAGAGGACGATAAGTTCTTCTATATGGTGACGGTTAAGGAACTTGTTGAGAACAAGACGCTCTCGGTTATCATGGGAGACGGGACAATTACTTCCGGAGTGTATCTTACCGGGGATGCCACAACCAATCTTGCGGTCATAGCGGTGGATAAGAGCATATATGGCGGAAATATTCCTGACAGCGTTAAGACGGCTGCTCTGGGTAATTCCTATGTACTTAAGCAGGGCGAGCCGTTGATTGCGCTTGGCAATATATATGGACAGGGTGACATGGCCGTATATACGATGGCAGCATCGACTAAAAATACACTTATGGACACCGACTGCACTTACAGAATAATCGGAACCGACATTATTTCAGGTGCGGATGATACGGGAATAATTGTGAATACCAAAGGCGAAGTGATTGCGATAATCCCTTATCACAATGAAAACATGTCAGGGGAAATTATCAATACTTATGGAATTTCTGAGTTAAAACGCTTGATTGAAAGGCTGATTAATGGTAAAGTAACACCGTATGTCGGTATCAAGCCACAGACCGTGACCGCTGCAATGAAGGAAGCTTATGGCATGCCTGACGGTATATATGTGAGCAGTGTCGAGGCAGACTCACCTGCCTTTTATGCCGGAGTTCAGAGCGGTGATATAATAACATCGGTCGGAACGGAGAATGTTTCAACCACGAGGACGTTTCAGAATGTGCTCTTTACTATGGAGCCGGGGAACAGTGCTGTTATGTATATAAGCAGACCGGGTAAGGACGGATACCGTAATATAGAGATTACATTAGAATTAGGAGTAGAGCAGTAATGAGATATATTGACAGCCTTCATGAGGGCGAGAGAGTAACAAGTGTATATATGTGCAAGCAGAAGAATGCTGCCACAACCAAGAACGGTAAGCCGTATGAGAATGTGCTTTTACAGGATAAGACAGGTACCTTGGACGCTAAGATATGGGAGCCTAATTCCATGGGGATAGAGGAGTTTGAGGCACTTGATTTCATAGAGGTTCAGGGTGAAGTGACAGTGTTCAACGGTGCGATGCAGATGAGCATAAAGCGTGCAAGAAAGTGCAGTGAGGGAGAGTTCGATATGAAGGACTTCCTGCCTGTCAGCGGACGTGATATTGAGGAGATGTACGCTGAGCTCATGGCACTTAAGAATAAGGTTGCAAATCCATATCTTTGCAGGCTTCTTAACAGCTTCTTCGTTGATGATGCAGAGCTTATTAAGGCGTTTAAATTTCATTCGGCAGCCAAGTCCGTACACCATGGCTTTGTCGGAGGCTTATTAGAGCATACTCTCGGCGTGACGACATTGTGCGACTGTTTTGCTGACCGTTATCCGATGCTCAACCGCGACCTGCTTCTCACCGGAGCAATGCTTCATGATATAGGTAAGTTAAGAGAGCTGTCTGATTTTCCGACGAATGATTATACTGACGACGGACAGCTTTTAGGACATATTATTATAGGTGTCGAGATGATTGGAGAGCGTGCGAGTGCAATAGAAGGATTTCCTGCTAAGCTTGAGGCGGAGGTTAAGCACCTTATCGTCTCACATCATGGCGAGTTCGAGTACGGTTCACCGAAGAAACCTGCAATTATGGAAGCCTTTGCACTCAACTTTGCCGACAACATGGATGCAAAGATGGAGACACTCAAGGAGCTTCTCTCAACACCGCAGGCACAGAGCGGAGAGTGGCTGGGCTTCCAGAAGATGCTCGACACAAATGTGAGAAAGACATTGGTATAGTATGAAAATGTGGCTGGAAGCAGGACTTTCAGGCAGTTTATAAAATAAAAGAGATGCGAGGCAGCGATTTTATATGAGCAGGCAGCGGAGCGGACTGCGAATATCATTGACAATCAGAGGGATAAATCATGGAAAAAAATCAGGAATGTATCATTAAAATAGAAGATATGTCCCATGATGGAGAGGGCGTAGGCAAGGTTGATGGCTACGCCCTTTTTGTTAAGGACACGGTAATAGGCGATGAAGTTCGCGTAAAAGTAATCAAGACCAAAAAGACCTACGGATATGCAAGGCTTATGGAGATAATCATGCCGTCGCCTTCCCGTGTACCGGCACGCTGTCCTATCGCAAGACAGTGTGGCGGCTGCAATCTTCAGGAGCTTGATTATGAGGAACAGCTTAAGTTCAAGAGAGGTATAATCGAGAACAATATAAAGAGAATAGGCGGTATAACGGACATAGAGGTTGAGCCTGTCATCGGCATGGAAAAGCCATACTTTTACCGCAACAAGGCACAGTTTCCTGTGGGCGAAGACAAGGATGGAAACATCCGCATCGGTTTCTATGCGGGGCGCACCCATTCAATCATAGAGACTCAGACCTGCTATATCGGTGCACCTGTAAATGAGCTCATTGTGAATGCTGTCCGTGAGTTCATGCTTGAGAATAATGTAAGTGCTTATAATGAGGAGAAGGGGACGGGAATAATCCGTCATATTCTCATCCGCTGTGGATACACCACGGGAGAGATTATGGTATGTCCTGTAATCAACCGGAACAAGCTTCCTCATGCGGATAAGCTTGTTGATAAGCTTCTTAAGCTTGATTTTTCAGGTATTACAGCCAACTCTGAGCTTATGAAGGAAGCAAACCCTAAAAATACAGGCATATGGCATATTAAGAGCATAATGCTCAATATAAACACTAAGAATACCAACGTGATTCTCGGCGACAAGTGTGTGACATTGTGGGGTAACTCATACATCGAGGATTACATTGGTGATGTAAAATATCATATATCACCGCTTTCATTCTATCAGGTGAACCCTGTTCAGACGAGAAAGCTCTACCAGACTGCACTCGACTACGCAGGACTCACGGGAAATGAGGTTGTCTGGGACCTCTACTGCGGAATAGGTACAATCTCGCTTTTCCTCGCAAAGCAGGCAAAGAAGGTCTACGGCGTAGAAATAGTTCCGCAGGCAATCGACGATGCAAAGGAGAATGCACGTCTTAACAATATCGACAACGCGGAGTTCTTCGTCGGCAAGGCGGAGGAGGTTCTGCCTGACTTCTACGCGAAGGAGAGCGCACGCCTTGGCAAAAAACTGACAGCGGATGTCATCGTTGTAGACCCGCCGCGCAAGGGCTGTGACGAAGCACTCCTTGCGACCATGGTGCAGATGGAGCCTGAGAGAATAGTGTATGTGTCGTGCGACAGCGCGACGCTTGCGAGAGATTTAAAGTACCTGTGCGGGAACGGATATGAGATTAAAAAATGTGTCGGATGTGATATGTTTCCGCAGGGGGTGCATGTGGAGACGGTGTGTTTGCTGTCGAAGAAACCTTGATTTTATGCGGGTTATCGGGCTTTTTTGAAGATTATGTACCTGTGTTTTTAGCAGGGAAAAATGTATATAGAACTCGAAATTTTAAGAGGGGTGCAATAATTTGCGGAAACACCAGACATGCACCGGAATGGTATAGGCCTCCAGACGTGCGCGAATAATATATGTTTCTTTAGAAAAAATCGAATGAATTAAGAAAGACCATAAGAAGGATGAGTAAGAAAAAAGAAATTATTTCTTTGATAATAGGTTTTGTGGGAGCTGTGGCCGGATTGTATGGTGTTGTGTCATTTAACCGGTTCGTATTGATGTCATTACCGATAGGAATAAGAATGGTATGTATGATTCTGGCTTACTGGTTAATTGCATTGATTCCAGCCATAGTTATGATTGTTAATAAAGACAAGTTGACAGATTATGGGTTTAGCAAAGAGAAAATAGGAATGCAAATTATTGTTGGTATCCTAATTGGAACTGTAATGTCGGTTTTGCTGACATTAATACCATATCTAATTGGTTTTGGTGAATTTGTAGATAGTGGAAAAAGATATAAATACCTATGGCAATTCATTTATGAATTCTTTTATTGTATATTTGCAATTGGCCTTGTTGAAGAGTTTGTATTCAGAGGATTTATTTTTGAAAAAATCAAAAGTGTTGCTGGTAAGGATATCATAGCAGTTATTATTTCATCAGTCTTTTTCGGGGTGTTTCATTTCTTCAGTGGAAATCTTGTACAAATGGTTATGACAGCGTGTATAGGAGCATTTTTCTGTTTTTGCAGATTAAAGATTAAAAATTGTTCTACTTTATCCTTGCTCATTGGACATGGTGTATATGATGCATTAATTACTGTTTTCGCATCTGCTGTGTTATGAGGTTTCCGACCATTGCCACATGGTTTGGGATTTGGATTGGAATCTTTAGATTCGATTACAGTTCCATGATACAATATCCGAAAATACGGAAAAATATAGAAGGATATTATAGTATGAATATATATGAAAAAATCTTTGCCAGACTAGAAGAATTACATATAAGCCCAATTGGATTATTTAAAGACCCAGATTTAGAAACAAAAAGAAGATTACTAAGATATTTTGAATTGATTGAAATCTGCAGAGGAATCGATCAGGAAAATGAGTCAAAAAATATTAAGCGAAATGTTTCAGTTATTCAGGATGTTGACGGCAACAATATTGTTATGATTAACGATATTGCATTTAAAGGAAAACGTTCTGTAGAGTGGAGTGATGTTGAAAAATATCTTAGGCAGTATGTGGGAGACATTTATCGAATAGCTGAAACAGAAGATATTATTTATATCGGTACAGATCTTCCTGATGAATATTCTGGCTCAAATTACACAAAGCATATAAAGGGAACTATTGCTAAAGCGAAAGCAAATGCTGCACAGGCTATCCCAGAGATGATAGAAATCGCAACATCAAAGACCTTTGAAGATAATAAGAAAAATAAGCACAGTAGACATGCAAAAAATGGATGGTACCGTTATGACACAAGATTTGCAGTGCCGGTATATGATGAAAATGGAGATGTTGAGCGATACAATTTATTCAGTGCGAGACTATTAATTAGACATGCATCTTCAGGAAAAATGTACTTGTATGATGTCTTGGATATAAAAAAAGAAACGAGCAAGTCCTGTCAGGAATAATCCCTACCCGGTGAAAACCCATTTCCTTTATGATGCTATGGTACAATAAGAAATGATGTTTGTCAATCTGAATAATCGAAAATATTTTGCACCCACACGTCCGCGAATGTTAATGCGAGGTAAAGTTTCAATGCATGTGGAGACAGTGTGCCCGTATGCTGATTTCAAATGTGTTGCATTATTTTGCGATATAGTGTCATATTTACACTAAATTAATTTTGAGATAAGGAGAGAATCTTATTTGAAAAAGAAAAAAGATGAAGTAACAATCCGTTCCAGTGCAGCAGAATATCTGACCTATGTTGCTTCTGTCGGTGACCAGCAGGACAGCATTGAGATGCGCTACGAGGATGAAAATATATGGCTGACACAGAAGATGATGGCCACATTATATGATGTGGATGTTCGTACAATCAATGAACACATTAAAAAAATTTATTCAGATTCAGAGCTTGAGGAAGATTCAACTATCCGGAATTTCCGGATAGTTCAAACGGAAGGTTCCCGTCAGGTTACACGTGATACCAAGCATTATAATCTTCAGATGATTATCGCAGTCGGCTTTAAAGTGAATAATGAGCGTGCAGTGCAGTTTCGTAAATGGGCCAACATCATCGTTAAGGACTATACCATCAAAGGCTGGGCTATGGATGATGAACGTCTGAAAAATGGTGGTTCAGTGCTTACAACAGAGTACTTTGACCGTTTGCTTGAGCAGATTCGTGAAATCCGCTTGTCCGAACGTAGATTTTATCAGAAGATAACAGATATATACGCCACATCACTTGATTATGACCGTAATGCCAAAACGACGAAACATTTTTTTGCAAAGGTACAAAATAAAATGCATTATGCGGTACACGGACATACGGCAGCAGAGCTGATTTATGAGCGCGCAGATGCAGATAAGCCACATATGGGACTATCTACATGGGCAGCAGCACCGGACGGAACGCCATATCCCGATGACGATGGAGGACTGGTCAAAGCGTCTTGATTTATTCCTGATGGCAGATGACAGAGAGGTTCTTCAGGATGCTGGGAAAATTACAGCGGAGATTGCCAAGGCAAAAGCTGAAACTGAATTTGAAAAGTATCGTGTCGTTCAGGACAGATTATTTATGTCTGACTTTGATAAATATATGTTGGAATTAGAGGAAAATGCAAAGAAATAAAGCATTGATTTCAGGTCGGGACAATCTGCCTTCTGCCAAATGTTGCTGAAAATAATGATGTGATGAAGAAATAGGGGTACTATTGCTAATACATGCTTCTAAAATGTGAATTTTACAATTATTTATTCTTGGTGTGAAGGGAAGTGATATCAGTGCTGCATATTGCTATATGTGATGACGAAGAGAATGAAATAGAATATTTGAAACATGCTGTAGAGAATTGGGCTAAGAAGGAAGACATCATAACAAATATAGAAACATATGCATCTGCTGAAAGTTTCCTGTTTCAATACGAAGAATGCAAAAATTATCAGATTTTGTTATTAGATGTGGAAATGAGTGGAATGTCAGGAATCGATTTGGCAAAGAAAATACGGCAGAATCAGGATAATGTTGAGATTATTTTTATAACATCACATTTTGAGTTTATTGGCGTAGGGTATGAAGTAGATGCCCTCCATTATCTGGTCAAACCTGTGAAAGCAGGTAAAATGGAAGAAGTTCTTTCGAAAGCAAAATGCAAGATAGAAGCAGGAGAACCGTCGATTATCATTCATTACGAAGGTGAAGTTGTTAAGTTATATGAGAAGGAAATCCTTTATTTGGAATCACTTTCTCATTATGTAACAATATATACAAAGGGTAAGGAATATAAGATAAAAGCAAATATTTCAACATTTGCACAGGAACTTAGTGAAGATTTTTATCAGACACATCGTTCGTACCTTGTATCATTAAAGCATATTATGCGTATTTCGCGCGACAGTGTTACACTGGATAATGCAGTGCAAGTGCCGCTTGCAAGAGGAAAATATGATCAGATTAATCGGGCATACATTGAGCGCAATTAATTAGGAGTACTTATGAGAAAGAAAACATATTTGAAACTTGTTCAGTATCAGACAGAACAGGCAAGGCAGCACCTGAATGAAGTGCGAAGTATCCATTCAGAAATGAGAGGATATAAACATGATTTTCACCATCATCTCGAGACCTTAAAGGGGCAATTAGAAGCAGGTGAGGTAGAACGTGCAATTGCCTATATAGAAGAATTAGATCATCAACTGATGAATGTCGATACACTTTTGAAAACAGGAAATGTATCTCTTGATGCGATATTGTCAGCTAAGATTGCACAGGCAAAAGCAGAGAACATTACAGTTGATGTGAAAGCGAGTGTACCGGATTCGCTGACCATCACAGATGTAGAGCTTAGCATTCTGGTGGGGAATTTATTAGATAATGCAATCGAATCCTGCAGACTTTCTTCCGGTGAAAGATTTATTCGTATCTATATTTCAATGAAGGGAAAGATGTTGTATTTTTCTATGCTCAATTCTGCCGGGGTGAAGAAAAAGAAAATAGGAACATTATTTTCCTCTAATAAAGAGGGAATGCATGGATTTGGACTTCATCGTGCGGAGGCGATTATAGAAGAACATGGTGGATGGTGCAAATATAATAGCGAGGATGGAGCATTTAGCTCCGAATTTTTAGTTCCTGCAATGGAATAACTGCAATTCGTGTACTGACAGATACAGTTGGTGCACGAATTTTACGTTGTAGGGTTAAGGAGATGTAGAATAGCAGAGAAGGAGGTGCATTATGCTAAAAAATATTTGGTACTGTATTAAGAAAACATCTGAATGGTACTTTGCCTTATTAGTGCTGTACATAATACTGACCCTTGTAAATGCCATAATCCCAATTCTGTCTGCATTTTTACCGAAGCTGGTAATTGAAAAGCTTACTTTAGGTAGTGATATTAAGGGATTGATAGGCACTATCATGGTATTTATGGGAAGTATTGCTGTGTTGACCGGAGTCAGCAAGTTTCTTACAAAATATCTATATTTTGAGAAGTTTAGTATTAACGTTCATTATCTGAAGCTTGTAGCAAACAAAGGGTTAACTACGGACTACATAAATCAGGAAAACGGAATATTTCGAAAGCTGCAAGAGGAAAGTTTCCTGTGCTGTAACGGACATTCACCCTTAACGCAAGTGTATGATGTACTACAAAGTCTCGGTACCGGTGTTTTGGGGATAGCTGTCTTTTCTACAGTTCTTTATAAACTAAATGTAGCTGTAATACTATTTATTGTTGTGACCACTGCGGTTAGTTTCTATTTAAACAAAAGAGTTGTGAAATGGACAGACGAGCATAGCAAAGAAAGAATGAGTTATGTACAACTGCTTAATTACATTAATGCGATTTCCGGCGACGCGCGTTCTGCAAAGGATATCCGGCTTTATCCCATGGCAAAGTGGTTCTCCGATATTTATACGGATAATATGAAGGGGATTGCGGCATGGTATCACAAATTGACAAAAAAACTTTTTTCTGTGACAGCGTGTGACGGAGCATTAGGTTTATTGAGAGAAGGTATCATCTATCTGTATTTAATCTATCTTTTTATGAATAGTCAGATTTCGGTGGCAGATTTTGTACTTTATTTTGGAGTTGTCACTGGTTTTTCTGCCTGGTTAAGTGAAATATTTGCCGAAGTCTCTGTGTTGAATCAGTTAAGTACAAAGATTAATCGATTTCGGGAATATCTTGACTTCCCGGAAGAGTATCTGAGAGAAGGTGGATTGCATCCAAATCAGGATAAGTTGCCAAAGGTAATTGAGCTAAAGAATGTAAGTTTTAGATATGAAGAAAACCAGCCATATGTACTGGAAAATTTTAATCTCGCAATTAATCCGGGTGAACACCTTGCTGTAGTTGGTTTAAACGGAGCAGGAAAAACGACCTTAGTAAAGCTTATCTGTGGTCTGATTGACCCAACAGAGGGGCAGGTACTTTACGATGGAAAATCAATTGCGGAATATGATAGAGTAGAACTTTACCGGATGTATTCGGCTGTATTTCAGCAATTTAGTATCATGCCGGTGACTGTAGAAGAAATAGTTGCGGAAGCACCTAAGGCACAAGTAGATTCTGAACGAGTGAAGAAATGCCTGGAGCTGGCAGGAATGTGGGAACGAATCCAAAAACTACCGAATAAATTACAGAGTCAATTTGGAAGGACGATTTATGAGGACGGAGTGGAATTCTCGGGAGGTGAAACGCAAAAACTTCTACTTGCAAGGGCAATGTACAAATCCTCACCGATTATGTTGTTAGATGAGCCTACGGCAGCGTTGGATCCTATAGCTGAGAGTGAGATATATCATAAATACAATCAGATTAGCGAAGGAAAAACCACAGTATTTATTTCGCATAGGCTTGCAAGTACCAACTTTTGCAACAGGATTATCTTGATTGAAGATGGTGCTATCTGTGAAGAAGGAACGCATAGGGAGCTTCTTGACAAGAAGGGGAAATATTATAACTTATTTGAAATGCAGGCAAAGTATTATCGAGAAGAGGAGGTGGCAGAATGAAGAAAATGTCTTTTGGCGAACGAATTAGAATCACCAAAAGGGGATTTGGAATTTTGAGAAAATATTGTCCGGGTCTTTCCGAACAAAAAGCATTGTATGAGTTCATACATTCACTGCAACCTTTTATAACAATTTGGTTTTCTGCAAGGATAGTGGATGAATTGACCAATCATTGTAGGAAAGATTATATTGCTTCCTATGTGATATGTGTAATTACAATTAACTTTATATGTACCGTATTTCAAAATGTACTTTTGCATATATGTAATGAGAAAGAATCGCAAATGTGGATTTGGTTTGAAAAGGTTTTTTCAGACAAACAGATGTCATTAGATTATGATGACCTGGAAGATGTATCAATACAGAAACAGCGTCAAGAGGTGGAAGAAAATCTCTTTATGTTTGGAAATGGTCTTGCACAGCTGGTTTGGGGAACTTCTGTAATGGTGAAGGTATTTATTAATATCTTTGTTGCTCTATTAATATCAGGCACTCTTTTTATTTCTAAAACCGGAGAGAAAATCGTGGACCATCCGATTTGGATTGTAGCAATTTTAGGCTGTATCACTTTATGTGGATTTAGTAATTATAAAGCGACAAGAAAAGAAAATAGCCTGTTTATGAAATGGTGTGATAATAGCTTATGGTTTAACAGGACATTTATGTTTTTCGGGCATGAGCTATATACAAATCTTGAGAGGGCAAAAGATGTCCGTATCTATAGGCAGGATACCCTTGCTATTAAGAAAATAGAAGAATTAGAAGCGTGGGGAAAAGCTGAAAAGAAGAATAGTTTTCATATGGCATTTTTCCCGTCAGCAGCGGGATTTATAGTAGGACTTGGTAACTGCGCGTGTTACCTGTTTGTGGCAATAAAGGCTTTTCTGGGAGCATATGGTGTAGGAAGCGTTGTTCAGTATGTATCGGTACTGACAAGATTAGGAGATGGAATCAGAGATTTGATGTTTATGGTGTCTGATAATGAACTATATTGTGCTCACCTAAAGAAGATGTATGATTACCTGGATATCCCGAATCATATGTATCAGGGCAGCCTTACAGTGGAAAAACGGGAGGATAACGAATATTACATCGAGTTTCGCAATGTTTCATTCAAATATCCAAGGACAGAGAATTATGTGCTGCGTAATGTGAATCTCAAATTCAAGATTGGAGAAAAACTTGCGGTAGTAGGCATGAACGGGAGCGGAAAGACAACGTTTATAAAATTGCTCTGTCGCTTGTATGACCCAACAGAAGGAGAAATCTTATTAAATAATGTGGACATCAGGAAATATGATTACAAAGAATATATGTCGATATTTTCTGTCGTTTTCCAGGATTTTAAATTGTTTTCTTTTGGACTTGGACAAAATGTTGCAGCAAGTTTTGATTACAGTGAAGAACTTGCAAAGAAGTGTTTAGAAAAGGCAGGATTTTATGATCGTTTGCAGAAGATGAAGAAAGGATTGGAGACCTCTATTTATAAAGATTTGGACGAAGAAGGTGTAGAGATTTCCGGTGGGGAAGCACAAAAGATTGCTTTAGCAAGAGCACTTTATAAAAATGCTCCATTTATTATTCTCGATGAACCGACAGCTGCGCTGGATCCTATTGCAGAATATGAAGTGTATTCAAAATTTAATGAGATAGTACAGGATAAGACAGCTATTTACATCAGTCATAGACTTTCATCATGTAGATTCTGTGATGTCATAGCAGTATTTGATGACGGACAGATTGTGCAGATGGGAGTTCATGATAAATTATTACAGGACACGCATGGAAAATACTATGAGTTGTGGAAAGCACAGGCACAGTATTACACATAGTTTTATTTGATGTGTTTAAGAGAATGTGCTGAAAATATGAATATACAAACGAAGCTCAAACCATTGTGGTTTGGGCTTTTTCTAGGTTTGCAATGCGGAAGCAATGGACTTGGATAATTTGACGGATCCGGATTTTTATCTTCATAGGGAAAGAATAGGAAAGCCGGTCAGAGATAAAATTCCGCAGATAATAGTGTCGGACGGAAAAAGCCCGATTGTACGGATATTCGATTGATGATCTTATGAAGGTGCACGATGAGAAGAGGGAAAACAGAGGCGGATTTAAGGAGAAGTTTTTTTGGGCTGGCAACGAATGAAAAATAGTGTATAATGATAAAAACAAATACATTTCAGAAAAGAGGACCACGGATTGTTTAGTGCATTTGATGTGATTCCAAACAGTTTTTTTAATCCGTTGTCAAGCAGCAGCAATTACAGAACCAATGCTGCCATGCTCAAGTTCATATATGAGCAGTATGACAATGAGATTTCATATAGAATTAAGAGAAATGTGCTCAGAGATGAGCTGGCATATTTTATTTCTGATCATTCTGATGAGCTGGCGCTTGATGGGGATAATATGTCGAAGAGCTATCAGGACATGGCGAGCGACTATCTTAGAAAATTTGCGGGCAGGGACGTGGGCTGGCTCGAGGAGGAGTTTGATGAGACTACATTTGAAAAATATATCATTATGACCGAGCAGGGTGTGATGTTAGCAGAGCTGCTGGTTCGTTTAGAGCGCCCGGAACGTGAAGAGCTTTCAAGTTACATGTATAATATCTATAATACACTGTTAAATCGTGAACAGTGGAACGGGGATCCTTATGTGGGTGCCCTCAAAAATGCCTACAAAAATGCAAAGGCATTGTCAAAATCACTCAAAAAAATGTCCACATATATTCGCAAAACTATTGAAAAACTGATGAAAGAGATTTCGTATGAGAGCCTAACTGAGAATATTATTGCATACTGTGATGGAGATTTTATCAAGGAATATTCAAGGCTCACCAAGCCTCAGAACAACATTCATATTTATCGCGGAAAGATAATTACTATGCTTGAGCAGCTACAGAACGATGATGAGATGTATGAGTTTATTACGATTGGCTGCGTGAACGAGGAGGATATAGAGGAGTGGGAAGCTAACGAGAAGATAGATTTGATGTTTGATACAATCAAGAAATTTTTAAAGGACGATTATCTCAAAATTATTGCAGATATTAAACATAAATTAAATCTATATATAACCATGGCTCTCGGGAGACTAAGATACCTTAAGAACCATGAAGTCGATATGCGCGGAAATGTTGAAAAGACTTTAAAATATATGCTGGATATGATGAATGAGACCGGAATGAAAGATGAGCTTCCGGACGAAATGGGTGAACTTATTCGGATAAACCAGAACAAATATATAGATTTGCAGTCAATCAGAATGCCGCAGAACAGGAAGAAGGTACGGCAAAGGTCGGTAACGCAGATAGAACCTCTGACGCAGGAGGATTTGGAAAATCAGAGAAAATTACAGGAGCGTGAAGCGAAAAATCCGTATTCAAAGGAGATAACTAAAAAGTATCTGGAAACCTTGCTTGGAAAACGGCATGAGATTTCAAGCAGCGAGGTTCCGCTGGACAAAAAAGAGGATTTATTGATGATTTTGTCCGCGGCGGCATATGCACAGGAAAATGGATTTAAGATAGAATCTGAGGACGGATATTTTGAAACCGAAAATATGATTTTAAAAGCGTTTAAAATATCAGATGACATTAAAAAAACAGAGGTTTAAATTAATATTTAAGCTGTTGTATGGCAGAATGGAGATTAGAATGAATGTAATTGAGGCTTGGGATAATTTTACTTCTTCCGATAAGATAATGTTTCAGAATTCGTGCAGAAAGCTGCTCAGGAGGACGTTTCTTGTAAGGGATAAGCAGGACGACAGAAAACATTATTTTTTTGTGGCAAATCACATAGATATTTTTCTGAATTATTTTTCCTTTATGGGTTTTGAGATTAAGTATGATAAGGATAACGGTGTTGTGATGCTTGATAACTGTGCCGGAGCGGGTGACAGGGATAAGCTTCAGTCAAACAGATATCGTTTTACAAAAGAGGAGACCATCGTGCTGTGCTGCCTGTGGCTTATCTATGTGTCAAGAATGAGGGAGGGAAGCCTGACCTCTGTTATTGTGATAGGAATATCGGATCTTATTTATGAACTTGAAAAGTACGATGCGAGGGATAACGTGAATAAGACTTCTCTTGATGGGATTTTTAAATCATTGAAAAATTACAGCCTGATAGAGGTTGACGGAAATATCGGAGATGTGGACTGCAAATTGATTTTATACCCATCGCTGCAGTTTGCTCTTGATACAGATGAGTTTGAGAGATTTTCAAAGGAAGTTGTCGAAGTCGTGCTGGCGGGAAAGGACAATATAGAGGAGGTTTCTGATGAGCAAAGTGATGATGCTGAATGAGAACAGCAGAAAAAGTGCAACGAAGCTTTTGTTAGTAAACTGGTCAAGGTTTTCCAATGTGTCCATCGCTTTGGAGGGCTCGACATTGTTCACCGGTGTAAACGGGAGCGGAAAATCCACTGTTTTAGATGCCATTACATATATGCTTACGGGCAATACACAGTTTAATAAGGCTGCACAGGACAGGGACAGAAATGTCGTGTCCTATGTGCGTGGTGATACGAAGAGTGAGGGAAAGAGCAGATTTATCCGCGAGGGAGAGGTTACTTCCTATATTGCGATGGAATTCCGGGCACCTCTGGAAAAACAATTTCTTGTGGTCGGTGTATGTATAGAGTATGTCAATGAGACGAACAACTCGAAAAAGTGGTTTGTATTTAAGGACACCAGGCTTGAGGACTGCAGATTTTATACCGTAAGCGGAAATCTGGTAACGGTTTATCCAAGACAGGAGCTTATTGTAAAGGGAAAAAAGGTCATGGCAGGGGAGTTTATGAACCGTGACAAGGGTACGGAACAGGTACTCAGGGCGCTTGGACTGCGCTGCGGAGTTGAAAAGTACAGGTCTAAGCTCGTAAAGATGATGGCGTTCAATCCTGAGAACAATATAGATAAATTTATTCAGGAATGTGTTCTGGACGAGCACCCTATACGCTCAATGGAGGATATCAGGGAACATCGTCAGCACTATAATGACGCGAAAAGGGTGTACGACGAGCTGGCTGACGGAAAGCTGCAGCTTGAGGTTATTCAGGGAAAGACAGCGGAATATGAGCTGACGGAGCGAAAGTACGAGACAAGACGTATCCTGCTGCTTTATCAGGAGATGAAATGGAATCAGGAGCACAGGGCATACCTTGAGGAGAAGATAGCCGTTGATAGGGCAAGGCTGTCGCAGCTAAATAGCAGGCTTGGCGATTTGGCAGATAAGAGAGAGAAAGCCCTGCAAAGAAAAGTGAACGCTGAGAAGAATGATATTTTGTGTGGTGTTGAAGAGATAACAAAGGCACTCGAGAACAGTATTGTTGATATCAAAAAAGATATCACAAAGTATCAGAACGAATTAAAAGTGCTTTGTTCAATGTCAGAGCTGCTGCAGAAGGTTATGCTTTGTCCGGAGATAAATCGTGAGATAGGCGACAGTGAGACGGCGGTCATAGAAGGAATTGCCGCAACAGCTTTTAATGTCGATGAGAAGCTTGCAGCTTTCATAAAGCTCAAAAATATAGCTGCGGATAAAAAAATATCCTTCAATAAGGATAATGTCCATATTGGCGACGATATCCACAGAATAAAAGATGAACTGGAGGAGCTGCAGGAAAAAATATCAAGACTTGAGGCGGATAATCTTCCGTTTGACAGAAAATATGAAGACGCCAAGAGATTAATAAAGTCAGAGCTTGAGAAACAGAATATCAGGACGGATGTGAGGCTGTTTGCTGAGCTTGTGAGCAATGTTGACAAGGAATGGCAGCCTGCCATAGAGACATTTCTTGGGAAGAAGCGATTTGATATTATTGTGGACGGTAAATATTGTGCTCAGGTGATGAATATTGTCCATGACCATCAATTAAGAGATATAAAGGTTGTAATCACCGATAAGCTGCCAAAGACAGAGATAACTCCTGAATCGGCTGCTAAGATGCTTGATATTCCGAATGAATATGGACGAAGATATGCCAACTATCTTCTCAATGGTATTCACCTGTGCAAGGATATTGATGAACTGCATGAGTATCCAAAAGGCGGTCTTATGATTGACGGAACACTTGCAAAAAGTTTTACAATGACATGTATGGACATTGCTAAAACCCAGATATATATGGGAAAAGATGCCATAAAAAGGCAGCTTGAAAGGGCAAATGTCGATAAGAATATTTTGCTGCAGGAGGAGAAAAGGGAAAAAGAAAGACTGGAAATCGTAAGAAAATACATATCGGATATTGAGGCGGTCAACTGGGACGAGACAGGATATATATTTGACGCGCAGACAAGAATTGAGGATAACACGGCTGAACTTAGAGATAAGAATTCTGAGTTAGAACATGCTTCAAGCACTCCGGGATTTGCTGCGGCTCTGGAGGAGAAGAATAAGGCGGAAAAGGAATATAAGGAAGCGGACGACCTGTTTATCAGGACAAATGGGGAAATAGATGTATGCAATAACAACATTAGGGACAACACGGACAGGTATGGCGAGAGTGAGCATCAGATTGAACTGTCGAGGAAGGAATATGATGCTGCCATTTTACAGAGACTCGAACTGAGAAAAGAAGTCGTTGAACTCTATGACAAGCTTCGGGCAAAGAGCGATAATGCGCGTGTTATGACCGCTAAAAATGTTGATAACTTCAGAGTAGATAAGGAAAATGCACAAAAAGCTCTTGAGGAGCAGCAACGAAAATACTGGCACATTATGGGACAGAGTGACGAGAAATACGGAATAGGATATATTGCATTTTTCCGTGAGCAGCTAAGGGATATTGCCAATGTAAAAATCGAGGATGCCAGGCAGAAACTGGAGGAACAGCAGTACATGCTGGAAAATGCTTTTATGGTGGATTTTGTTGCCGAAATAAATGAAGCCATAAGGGAGGCAAGAGACGAAATTGATGAGATAAATAAGGCACTCAAGGATATTCCATTCGGAAAGGATACATACCAGTTTAAGATGCTTGAGAAGCCTGAGAGAATGGTGTTCTTTAACCTTTGCAAAAAGCTTGAAAGCTATATGAATTCCATGAATGTATACCGTTCCATGAACCGGAATGACGAGGAGATGGAATACAATATAAGGCAGTTTATGGATACCATACTTGATGAGGAAAATGAGGAGGAATATACGGATTACCGTAAGTACTTTAAGTATGACATGCGTATTCTGTCAAGACAGGACGGGGAGGAGACAGCGGCAGATTTATCAAAGAAACAGGGTTCGGCAAGCAATGGAGAGAAGCAGACACCGTATTTTATTATCCTTGCAGCCAGCCTGCTTCAATGCTACCCTAAGAATGTTTCATGTGCCAGACTTGCCTTTATTGACGAGGCGTTTTCAGCACTCTCGAGGGAGAGAATCGAGCAGATGGTAAAGTTTTTTGAGGACAATAAATTTCAGGTAATATACGCAGCACCACCTGAGAAAATTGACAGCATAGGCTCCCATATTAATTCAACCATCAGTCTATGCATGAAGGGAAAATATACATGGGCTGTCGAAGGACTGGTGAAGCAGAATGAATTTAAGACTGAGTAAAATGCAGAAGACGGTTCTGAATATGCTGCTCGATACATATGAAAACAGTGCAACCTATAGGGGAACAGCCGCAAAGAACCAGAGCTTTTCAATAAAACCTGAAAAGGTATATCCTGATTATAACGGAGATTACACGGATAGCGATGAAGTGAATCGCTTCAACCAGGATATGCAGCAGCTTGCCGGCATGGATTACATAATTTTGGAGTATGCAGGAAAGAGCAGTGTGATTTGTAAAATCAAATTAAAGGTGGAAGCACTGGCTGATATCTATTCATCACTGGGCAGGGAAGATATAACCGGGAAGCGCAGCAGAGAGAGTGAATTGTACCTAAAATATAAGGGTAAGAACTATATTATTGACGCATTTTGCGATGAACAGGTGGATAGGCTTACGCATCACAAAAATGCCAAATTTACACCTGATATTGCAGTGAATATTCTGGAATTACTAAAATATATTTTAAACAATACACAGGATATTATGGAGCGTGAATTATCCATAGCTGTGCTCGGAGACACCAAGCTTTTTGAAAATAGTTATAGGTCGCGTGTATGTAAAATTATACAGGAATACGGAAATCAGGAGATGGATTTATCTGTTCTTGATATGAATGGCGCATCGGAAAAAGAGAAAGCAATCCTTGAAGAATATCGCATTTTTTCAAATCCTTCCTATGTGTTTTTCAAGGGAAATGTTGAGATTTTTTATGATGATGGAATCTCAATTAAAGTGATGCCGGATAAACCAATAGCAATTTTGTCGGAGACGATAGCAGAAATAAATACAATAAAAATTTATTCAGACCGAATAATAACCGTTGAAAATTTGACTGCCTACAACAGAATTAAAGATAATACTTCCGTATTCATCTACCTCAGCGGTTATCACAATACCGCAAAGCAAAAGTTCCTAAAGAAAATAGCAGAGCACAATAGTAGTGTTTTATGGTATCATTTTGGTGACATTGACCCCGATGGATTTTTTATTCTGAAAAATCTTATTGAGAAAACCGGAATACCGTTTACCCCGTTGTATATGGATGCAGGGCAGCTAAGAATATATCAGAAATACTGCAGGCATCTCGAGAAAAATGACATTGTAAAGGCACGGACCTTGATAGAACTGGGATTTTACAAAGAGGTAATGGAGTTCATGCTGGAGAATGACTGTAAGCTGGAGCAGGAGATTATTTCCCTGTATGCAGGACTTGACGTGTAAAAAATATAAGCCCACATTTTTACTAATGTTCGTGACACATAAGGATATGTTTTATCCGATTAATTACGGATATGTCACGGGAATAAAAGGCGGTGATGTTATCATCCCGAGCGATGATGAAATATATGCGCAGATTGCATTTCAGGAACAGTTTTTCAGCGGAGTGTTGGTGAGGCGGAGCTGAATTATCAGTATTTAAGTATTGAAATAGCAGGTGGATTGTGATAGTATAATTCATATATATGAAATTAAACATTGTGAATTTTAGCTGTTGAGGAAGAATATGACTGTCAGTGAACGAATTTTGAAAGTATTAAAAGAAAGAAACATGACACAGGCTGAGTTTGCGAAGCAGGTTGGTATCGCCACAAGTACCATAAGCGAATGGAAAAAGAGAAAGACCAACCCGTCGGTGGATAAGATTATGGATATATGCAATGTGCTGCAGATAACGCCGGGACAGCTTCTCACCGGGAAGGGTATCGAGGATGAGGAGAAGATTGCGGCTTCAAGTCCTGAGAGTCGTTTTACGCCTTATGATATTCAGTTGATTGAAGATTATCACGGACTTAAAGAGGAACAACAGAGGCGGCTTGTGGCTTACATGGAGGCATTGAAGCAGCTTGAGAGCTTGGAAAAGCTGTAGATTTGCTGTTTGAATGTCACAGCAGGACTTATGAAAGGTATTTTATGGGAGAAACAGGGGAATTAGTAACAGTACAGACAATTAGAAATTGTGTGTATATAATTCGCGGACAGCAGGTTATGCTGGACAATGATTTAGCGGATATATATGGCTGTGAGGTAAAGCGATTAAATGAGCAGGTAAAACGAAACATCAGCAGATTCCCGGATGACTTTATGTTTCAATTAACCAAGGAAGAATATGATTTCCTAAAACCGCAGATTGTGGCTTCACGGCAGGAGAACTTGAAGTCGCAATTTGCGACTTCAAGTTGGGGCGGCAAAAGAAAGCTGCCTTATGCTTTTACGGAACAGGGAATTTATATGTTAGCTGCTGTGCTCAAAGGGGAGCCGGCTGAACAGCAGAGCATATTTATTATGCGTGCCTTTAAGGAGATGCGCCATTACATAAGACAGAACAGGCAGTTTGTCACACAATCGGAAATGAGTCTGGTAACGGCAAAGGTATCTGAATTATCTTTGCAGATGTCGGGTGTTTTGGATAATCAGAAGAGGACGGATAAATCCATTCTGGAAATTCGGAAAAATATTGATACCTTGAATGAAAGCTTTATGTCTGAAAAAGACTTTAGGAATTTTATAATATACAAAGGACAAAAGTTTGAGGCGGATGCGGCGTACATAGATATTTACCGGCAGGCAGAAAAGTCAATCTATGTGGTTGATGATTATATGAATACCAAGACTTTGCAGCTCTTGTCGCAAAAACAGGAGGGAGTTGAGGTGATTCTTTTTACGGAAAATGCTCATGGGAAAAGAGGTTTTTTGGCAACTGCGGTGGTCAATGATTTCATAAAACAATATCCACCGCTGAGAATTAAGCCCAATCCTGATTGCCATGACAGGTGGATTGTTCTTGATTACGGATTGCCAACGGAGGCAGTATATCATTGCGGAGCTTCCAGCAAGGACGCAGGCAAGAAGGTATGTGCTATTAACAAGGTAGCTTCAAGCAAAATGATTCATCCTGTAATAGATGCACTGTTGCTGTTGCCGGACAAGTCAATATAAAGCACCTGATTAAATCCCACATTCCGCAAGAAAGTATTTGGTGTTCGTGTCAATATGTGGTAAAATAACACGGAACATAAGTATGTAGGAATGTTGACGGAAAGGCATGTGTTGATATGCTTGAGGCGGTGCGTGAGGATTACTATGACGGAATCCTTATGGACATACAGATGCCGAACATGAATGGCTACGAGGCTACGGAAGCCATAAGAGCTCTTGGCGGAAAGCGCGGAAGCATACCGATTATTGCGATGACAGCCAACGCCTTTGAGGAGGACAGAAAGAAAGCTCTCGCGGCAGGAATGAACGCGCATATCGTAAAACCGATAGACATCGAGGTTATGTTGAACGCACTCGGAATATTTATAATTTAAAAAGATGCAGTTTTGAATGATGAGCCCGTAAAATATGGCGGACATCAATCGAAACTGCATCTTTTTTTGCCTAAAATCCTTAGAATTATGGTCTCTGACCGAGTCCGCCCTCAAGTGTGAGTGTCTCACCTGTCATGAACTTGAAATCAGGGGATGCGAGCTGTACACACACACGTCCTATTTCTGTCTCAACATTGCCGTAATGTCCCATAGGCGGCATCTTTACATTAGCCTTGAATGCTTCAGGGTATGCCTTTTCAAAGTTCTCAAGCTGTGCTGTCCATGCGAGCGGACATACGACATTGACATTAATGCCGTCAGGTCCCCACTCTGTGGCAGCAACTCGTGTAAGTCCGCGGATACCTTCCTTGGCTGCCGCATAAGCGCACTGACCGAAGTTGCCGAACAGACCTGCGCCAGAAGCGAAGTTGATGACTGAGCCCTTGGTCTCTTTAAGGTATGGATAGCATGCCTTCATATAATAAAAGGCGGCATACAGACCGGAATATACTGCGAGGTCGAATTGCTCTGTCGTGTGGTCAGCGAGTGTGACACCCGAAGCGGAAGCCTGTGCGTTGTTGATGAGCACGTCGATGCGTCCGAAGGTGTCAATTGCCTGCTTTACGACATTGGCGACAGTAGTCTCATTGTCAGTTCCGGCGCTGACATCTGCCTGAACAGGAAGAACCTTGATTCCGAATTTTTCCTCGAGTTCTGCCTTTGCTTCTTCAAGCTTCTTAACATTTCTTCCGGTAATTACAATATTAGCTCCTTCTTTTGCATAGGCTGTTGCAATTCCGTAGCCGATGGAGCCGCAGCTTCCGTCCTGAAGAACGGCTCTTCCTCCGCCTGTTATGATGACTGTTTTACCTGTCAAAAATCCCATTTCTGTTTGCCCCTTTCTGTATTTAATGTATTGATTTCCCGTTTTAAATATCATAAATTAGCCGAGTGGATAAAGTATAGCACAGTTGTATGATAATTGTATATAATAGTTTAAAATTTAACGATAATTAATGACGTAATCTCGAGTTGTCAATAACTGTTAGATGCAACGAACTGTTGCCGTATACGAAGTGATGGTGTATACTAAAAATAGTCACATTGAAAATACAAGGTATGATTATTATTAATGAAAACAGAGGAAACAAGTATGAGGAACAGATTTAAAAATTCATTGGCGGCAATATTGATGGTTCTGCTTGTGGCACTTACGGGATGTCAGAGCGACGGAATCGCGGGAGCGCTTGACGGCGCGGTGATTCCGCAGAATACATCCGAAGCACAGCCGACGGAGACAACAACGGCGGAGGTGGCGACGGAGCAGGAGAGCACGACGGCTGAAGCTTCTACGACTCAGGAAAGCACGACAGCCGAGACCACAGCGGAGCAGGCGAAACTTACCGAGGCGGATCTGCTCATGGATGTGAGTACGCTCCCGATACCTGACTACAGCGGCACCGATTTTTATATTGTAAACGGCAATGTGCCGTTCTTTTCGGATGTGTTAAAAAATTATGACGGCGATAATTTTATTTATCTGTCGGAGCTTGACGAGCTTAAAAGATGCGGAACCTGCATCGGCTTGTTTTCAAATGCAACTCTGCCTACCGAGGAGAGAGGCGAGATTGGACACATCAAGCCGTCGGGATGGCACACGGTAAAGTATGACAAATCGGTTATCTCGGATTTATATCTGTACAACAGATGCCATCTGCTCATGTATGCAGTGTCGGGAATAAATGATGACGAGAGAAATCTGATTACGGGGACAAGACAGTTCAATCTCGATATGTTGGAGCTTGAAAATCAGGTATATGACCTGCTTAAATACGACGAGAATGCGAAGCTTCTCTACAGGGTCACGCCGCTCTTTGAGGGAGACAACCTTGTCGCGAAGGGCGTTCTCATGGAGGCTGCGACGCTCGGTGATGATGGCGGATTAAGCTTCTGCATGTTCATTTACAATGTCCAGGACGGAATTGTGATTGACTATGCGACCGGGGAGAGTGCGCTTGCTGAAGGAGCTGCGGAGACAGTGACCGAGGAATGCTCTGAGGAACAGACCGAGGAGGTTACAAGGTATGCTGAGGAGACTACACAGTATGTTGAGGAGACAACACAGCAGATTACCGAGGCAGAGACGCAGACGGAAACACAGCCTGCGACACAGCAGGGCACAGTGTATGTAGCCAACACGAATACTAAGAAATTCCACTATCCGGGGTGCTCGTCAGTAAATCAGATAAAGCAGGAAAACAGGTGGGACTACACGGGAAGCCGTGATGAACTCATAAATATGGGTTATGAACCATGTAAGAGATGTAATCCGTAATTGCAGACAATCTAACCTTTTTTCACTTTTTTGATGTGATTTTTGCATGTACTATTGATGAACAAGCTGATAATATAAAAAATGACAGGGCTGCGGTGTAACTGAGAAAACGCAGCCGCAAAGTATTTTTTATCGGAGGAATCATGGGACAGTACGCAAAACCATTATCACTTAGGGATGTTGCAATTAATGACAAGTTCTGGAAGGAAAAGATGGAACTTGTAAGAACAGAGGTTATTCCGTATCAGTGGGATGCACTGAATGACCGCGTGGAGGGAGCGGCACCGAGCTTCTGTATGAGAAATTTCAAGGTAGCCGGAAAAATTACCAAGGCAAGACGTGAGCTTGGTGACAAGTATCAGGAAAAGATATGGCCGCTTGATACCTTTGAGACGCTGCCACAGGACATGGAACACATGGAGGACAGATTCTACGGGTTCCTTTTTCAGGACAGTGATTTTTCAAAGTGGATTGAGGCGGTTGCATACTCGCTTACTCAGCATCCGGACGAGGAACTTGAAAGAATTGCCGACGGTGCCATCGACATCGTATGCGCGGCACAGCAGGACAACGGCTACCTTGATACATATTATATAATCAACGATATGTCGAAGGTTTTCACAAATCTTCGCGATAACCACGAGCTCTACTGCTTCGGACACTTAACCGAGGGTGCGGTGGCATACTATCAGGCTACGGGAAAGGATAAGCTCTTAAACGCCGCACGCCGCTTTGCGGACTATGTGTACGAATGCTTCGGAAAAGAGGAAGGCAAGAAAAAGGGCTATCCGGGACATGAGATTGCCGAGATGGCGCTCATCCGTCTGTACGATGTGACGGGCGATGAAAAATACAGGGAGCTCTCGGAGTTCTTCATAAATCAGCGAGGAACAAGACCTTACTATTTTGACGGCGAGCATCCTGAGACGGTAAAAAAAGGACACGAGGATGAGCTTCGCCACTCCTATCATCAGGCACATCTTCCAGTGCGCGAGCAGGATGAGGCGCTGGGACATTCGGTGCGCGCCGTGTATCTGTACTCGGGCATGGCGGATGTAGCGAGAGTTGATAACGACGAGTCACTCTATGAGGCGTGCTTAAAGCTTTGGGACAATATAACACAGAAAAAGATGTATGTGACAGGAGGAATCGGTGCGACGCATCTTGGCGAGGCATTTTCTTTTAACTACGATCTGCCGAACGACACGGCGTACTCGGAGACCTGTGCGGCAATAGGGCTTGTGTTTTTTGCAAGGAGAATGCTTGAAATCAAGGCTGACCGTCGATTCGCGGATGTGATGGAGAGAGCACTCTACAATACGGTGCTTGCGGGAATGGCAGCCGACGGAAAGAGCTTTTTCTATGTCAATCCGCTTGAGGTTTATCCGAAAGCCTGCCACGAGGATGCGAGAAAATTCCATGTCAAGCCTGTGCGCCAGAAATGGTTTGGCTGTGCCTGCTGTCCTCCGAACATTGCAAGACTGTTAAGCTCACTTTCCATGTATGCCTACACGGAGAATGACGACACACTCTTCGCACATCTTTTTGTCGGCGGAAGCGTGAACAAATATATCGGACGGACAGGCGGACGCGGTGACGCGGAAGGCATGAGCGGGGATTGCCTCAGCTTTTATGTGACAACGGATATGCCTTGGCAGGGGACGACGGTGTATGACTGCACCAATGAGAAGCCTGTGCACGGCACGCTTGCAATCCGCATCCCGGAGTGGAGCAGAAGCTTCAAGGTGAGCGGTGTGACGGGGGAGCTTGACGAGAACACGGCACAGCTAAAGGATGGATACCTCTATGTGGAGCGCGACTGGAAAAAGGGCGACAGCGTGAAGCTTGAGCTCTCGATGGAGCCTGAGTTTATTGCCGCCAACACGGAGGTTCGCGAGGACATGAACAAGACTGCACTCAGGAGAGGTCCGTTTATCTACTGCCTTGAGGAGGCGGACAACGGGGCAGGACTCCACACGCTCAGCGTGTGCGTGGACTCAAAGCCTGAGGAGCTTATGCTTAATATTGCGGGAACAGATGTTGTGGCACTGAGGATTGCAGGTAAGAGGAGAAAAACTTCTGAGACGGCACTCTATAGCACGCTCAAAAAGCCGGAGTACGAGGATGTCGAGCTCATTTACGTTCCGTACTACGCATGGAACAACCGCGGTGAGGGCGAGATGAGCGTATGGGTGAGTTATATGTGACTTTTGGTCGGCTTGACGAGGTAATGGTATAGAATTATAATCAAGCGGTCAGTTTGCGGAGAAACAATCTGTGAACTGACCGTTTTTGTTACAAAAAAGTATCATATAAGGAGAAAATATGAAAAGGAAATTTTTGACCAAATCAATGATCGCCGCAATGCTTATGGCTGTGAGCGTCGTGGGGACGGCGTGTGCAGGGGCAGGCGATGACAAGGGAAATTCGGGAACATCTGTCGGTGCCGCAGCAAGTGAGAGCACAACGGCTGAGAGCGGGAGCGTGCAGGAGACAACGGAGCAGGAGGAGACACAGCGCGCAGAGCTTGCGGCTATATTGGAGAAGCTTGAAAAAGGCGAGGAGGTTACGGAGCTTCCTGCCGACCTTACACTTGACGAGCTTTTGCAGATTAACAGCAAGGATTATTACGGACCTGTCCGCATTGCGATGGACGGTATAAAGGCTACGGACCAAGAGGAGGAGCCGATAGATTATCTTGTGTTCGACGGCTATAAGATTACCAGAGAGTATTGGGACAATGTGACCATATCACAGTTTATAGCGGACCTTTACAACAATGTTGAGTGGGGTGAGCTCGAGCAGCTACGCAATAAATACGCCGACGATGAGGTTGACTGGTCGGATGCGGAAGCGATAAGCAGATATTTTCATGAAATGATAGAAAATGACGGGAAGATAGACGGCTGGCAGATGTGGTTTCACCTTGCCTCAATGCCTGAGGATGCCGACTCTCCGGCAGGTCTCATTGTGTCTGTTACTACGGAGAACGCCGACAGGATTGGAGGAAACGGAATCGTCGTCGATTATACTCACACAGGATACTCTGAGGTCGGAAGCAACATACCTTACTATTGCTGCTACGACAGAAAGCAGAACGGAAAATACTATATTATGGGAAAGTCCTTCACATACGTTTTAAAGAGATATGACTGGAGCTGGGATGACCTCTAGAATATAAAAAATAAAAAGAAGCCTTTGGTTAAATTGTGATATTGTCCATGATTATGTGTCATATCACAATTCATCAAAGGCTTATTTTTTGCTGTAGCGAACGGCGCTATTTTACCGTTTCCTTTACATCGGCGAACAACTGCATATCCTCGGGCGTGAGCTTGACATTTGTGGAAAAGTTACGTCCGTCGGCTGTCGTAATGTTGACCTCTATGATTGTTCCCTCTTTGATGACATCGTTTCCCGATACGGCGCGAAGAAACAGCGGAAACTTAGGGTGTGCGGCGGTAAAACGGTCCCATGATGATTTTAGCTGAAATAATTTTGCAGGATTCATTAGGTTTCTCCTTACTTTTTGCTGTATTATCAGGATTCAGGTGTCAAAACATCCTGATTTATTTTAAAAGTGTATAGCATGTTATATTTATACATATCAACTCCGTTGTACGAAGCAAGTTATTCTAAGGGCTCTGAAAAAAGTATTTCTGTTTCCGCCATCGTTGCAAAATCAGCCATCCATGGCTGTTTGCAACTCAGCCGGCATCCATGCCGTCTGTGGCTGTACGATAAATAGAGCCCTAAGAACAACTAAGCTTCTTCCAAAAGTCGTGATATGCATAATTATAACAGGATATACACATAAATATCAGATTCGCATGTTTTGACACCTGAATCATTATCAGGCAATTGTGAAACATAATTTTGACGATAAACAGTTGTGCAAATTTGTACAACGTCCGCTTTCAAATATATAGTTTCGCAATTACCTGTATTGCATTATATAAAATATATCAAATCTTGTTGGAAAAAGCATTTTGATATAGTAAAATGATTCTATCATAGATGTGATATTTGGTCAAATTATGAATTTACGAAATGGAGCAGACATGGAGTGGAAATATGATGCATCGGCATGTACGCTCTGTCCCCGCGAATGCAGGGTGGACAGGCTTGGCGGAGTGCGCGGAAAGTGCGGATGTGACAATGATATATATGTTGCGAGGGCGGCTCTTCACATGTGGGAGGAGCCCTGCATATCGGGGGAGCACGGCTCGGGGACGGTGTTTTTCTCAGGGTGCCCTTTAGGGTGCGTGTTCTGTCAGAACTCAAATATTGCAGGAGCAGCGGTAGGAAAGAAGATTTCGGTAGAGCACCTTGCGGAGATTTTTCTTGAGCAGCAGGAGAGAGGTGCACTTAACATTAATCTTGTGACACCTACACACTATATACCACAGATTGTTAAAGCACTTGATTTGTCAAAAAGGCAGGGCATGAAGCTGCCCGTTGTATATAACAGCGGAGGTTACGAGAAAGTTGAGGCTCTTAAACTGCTTGACGGTCTGGTCGATGTGTATCTGCCCGACATGAAATATATGTCGTCCATGCTCGCAAAGAAGTATAGTAAGGCGGAGGACTACCCTGCGGTCGCTAAGACGTCGCTTTCAGAGATGTACAGGCAGGTCGGAAAGCCGAAGTTCAGGCTTGAAAACGATGAGAGCAGAGGAACGTTTGACGGCGGAGACGCAGATGCCACGGACGAGGACGGGCTTATCATGGAACGGGGCATGATTGTGCGCCACCTTGTGCTGCCGGGCTGCACCTCGGACTCAAAGGCGGTCGTAAAATATCTTTACGAAACATACGGCGACGATATTTACATGAGCATAATGAGCCAGTACACGCCGATGCCGGAGATTATGCCGGGAGGCAGGCTTAATGCTTTTTATCCCGAGCTTGGACGATGCGTCACAAGGGAGGAGTATGACGCGGTTGTGGATTATGCGATTGACCTGGGCGTTGAGAACGCGTTCATTCAGGAGGGAGATGTCGCAAAGGACAGCTTTATACCTGATTTTGATGAGCTGTCGGGTGTGTAGAGTTATAAGAAAATTAGGAGATGTGAATTAATATGAAATATAATTGTCCTTATGATAAAAAATGTGGTGGCTGTAATCTGTTGGCCCATGATTACACTGAACAGCTTCAGATAAAGAAGGAGACATTAAGAAAGCTTCTTGCGCCATACGGAAAGCTTGACGAGGTAATCGGCATGGAAGACCCGCTGCACTACCGCAACAAGGTACATGCGGTGTTCACTACGGACAAAAAAGGAAATGTTATATCCGGTGTCTATGAGGAGGGAACACATAAGGTTGTGGCGGTGGACAACTGTCTCATAGAGAACGAGAAGGCGGATGCCATCATCGCTACAATAAGAAAGCTTCTTCCGTCATTCAAACTAAAGGTCTACGACGAGGACAGGCGAACGGGACTCTTCCGCCATGTGCTCATCAGAACAGCACACAGCACGGGTCAGATTATGGTTGTCCTCGTCCTCTCAAGCACGATGTTTCCGTCAAAAAATAATTTTGTCAAGGCACTTTTAAAGGAGCATCCGGAGATCACAACAATTGTTATGAATATCAATGACAAACGCACTTCAATGGTGCTTGGAGACAGAGAACAGACACTCTACGGCAAAGGCTACATTGAGGATGTCCTTTGCGGCAGCACCTTCCGAATTTCACCGAAGTCCTTCTATCAGGTAAATTCGGTTCAGACCGAGATACTTTACAACAAGGCGATTGAGTTCGCGGGACTTAAGGGAAATGAGACCGTAATAGATGCTTACTGCGGAATTGGAACCATCGGAATTACCGCAGCGGCATACATGTCGAAGCAGGCAAAAACTGTAACGCCTGATGGCTGGGCCACTGATAACCGTATGTTGAAAAACAGTGGAAGCGTCATCGGTGTGGAATTGAACTCAGACGCGGTAAAGGATGCCATCGCCAATGCAAAGCGCAACAATATGGACAACATCCGCTTCTACTGTGATGACGCTGGAAAATTTATGACCAAGATGGCGGCAAACGGTCAGCGTGCCGATGTGGTATTCATGGATCCGCCACGCTCTGGAAGTGATGAGGCATTTTTAAGCTGCGTCGCGAAGCTGGCACCTAAGAAAATCGTCTATATTTCCTGCGGTCCGGACACGCTTGCGCGTGACCTTGGAGTGCTTAAAAAGAAGGGGTATAGGGTTGAAAAGATGGTGGGGGTGGACTTGTTTCCAATGACACAGCATGTGGAGACCGTCGCATGTCTACAAAGGGTGGATATGTAGAAATCCTTGAATTTACGCACTTTTCACAGGTTTTTAGATTTAATCATACCGGCGGAATCGGACGTAAAAAGGAGATTTCTCACGAGATTAAAGTTTCAGTAGTTATGGAACTGGTATGAGTGGACACAAAAATCTACAGTTAATATTTAAGGTTATTTCGAAGATTATTTTCATCAACAACTAAATATTAAAAGAGTCGCAAGACCGCTTGTTTTCAACATCTTTGGATGTGAAAGCATGCGGTCTTCTTTCTTTTGTCAGCTTTCATATCTAAGATTTCAGAATGGAGGAATGCGAGAATGAAAGAAATAAAGGAAATGTATCCATCATGGGGTGACGACCATGGTGTCAGGTTGGGAAACGTCAAAATCAGTGATTTACACGACTTTAAGGAACATCCTTTCCATGTTGTGGAAGACACTGCGTTGTTTGAACTTGCAAAGAGCATTGAGGATAAGGGAGTACTAGTTCCATTAATTGTTCGTGCTAATCCGTATGGAGATGGGTATGAGATTATTGCAGGGCATCGTAGGAAGGCTGCCTGTAAATGGGCAGGGCTTTCGGAAGTGTCGGTAATGGTTGTGGAAATGGATGATAATGAGGCTGTGATTGCTATGGTAGATAGTAATTTGCAGAGAGAGCATATTAAGCCAAGCGAAAAGGCATTTGCTTACAAGATGAAGCTGGAGGCAATGAAACAGCAGGGGAGGAGGACGGATTTAACTTCTTGCCAAGTTGGCAAAAAGTCCGTAGAAAATCCAACGTTGTCTCTTGCAAAGGTAAATAAAAGCGATGTAGCATCAGTTGTGAAAGAATATGGAGCCATAATTACAGTAGGAATAAGTGGCGCCGGAAACGGCAAATTATGTAGCCAATTAAATACAGCTATTAGCTTTGATGAAGCCATGTATCTTTTCGAAGGTATATGGCTTTTTCTGTATTTGCTAAAGATAGATTTTTTATCCAGCCCTCGTGCATTTAAGCGAGGGCTAAGCCTCGCAGAGCGAAATACACCCATCGCACAAAACTTCGTTTTGTACTCTGTGTATTTCGCGATTGCATCGAGCTATTACGCCGGATACGGCGATGGGTTCGTAAACGGATGCCTATGCATCCACTCACATTAAGCATTAGAAGGGAGATGATTAGGATGCCAAGGAATTCATTTGTGCAGATGAATAAGCTGACCAATGTGTCAGGCAGAATTACTTATATTTCAAGTAAGGCAAAGCAGGAGAATTTGTATGCTACTTATTCTACGGTTCCGGAGCGGAGTTTTTGGAGAGAACTGGCGAAATGTAATCAGGAAAGTTTTCGACAGAGTGGGACGGAGGGAAAGTGTATTGAGGCAAGGGAACTGATTATAGCGTTGCCGGAGTCCTTTGTATATTATGAGCCGGAATATTTGCTTAGGCGATTTACAGACCATTTTAAGCGGAATTATAAGGTGGAATGTATCTCTGCACTGCATCATAACAAGCGAAAGACCAATTACCACATATGTTTTATACAGAAGTAAGAAAAACACAGATGGTTCATGGTATATCTCAGAGGCGGAGATCCTTGATATATTTGCATATAGTATGTCTACAAAAGATGTGGTCAGTAGTGGTAAAACATCATGGTCAGCGACTGGAAGTGAAGAGCATGAAATAAATTAAGATAAGCTTTTGATTTTAATTCGATTATCTACATGTGGAGTGAGGTGTTTTTATGAGAAAGTTTGTTAGAACGTATTCTCCATTTTTAGTATATTTTGTATGTGTGGCTTTGGCTTATTTTCTTTGTTTTTATTTATTTCCCAAATATAATGCGGCCTTAGCCTATTTGGGTTTTTTAATTATATATACATATATTGATATTGGGGTTTTTATTTTAGGTTTTTTTATGGGAAAAATCATTGTCAAACGCAGCATTGACATTAGCTTTTTGCTGTGCCTAATATATGCATTAATTTCTTTCGGGTTGATGCTCTTGATAGGTTCTCTGAAATACGTTTTTTATGATTATATGTATAGTAACTTTACGTTTACATTTTCAATCTTCATTGAATCATTAGGTGATAGAGATAGTTTGTTTGTTTCAATTGGGACATTTATATCTTTTTTTATTGGAGAAATTATAGAATACATCAATGATAAATCTAATTCTTGACGTATAGAACTGGATAATTGAAACGCTTTTATGCATAAAGTGAAAATAAAAAACCGGGCAAAGGATTATACGACTATGACCTTTACCCGATTTCTTTATTTCCAGATATTCATGTCGGACAAGATAGACATGGTTATTTCAGTTGCGTTGCCTCCGGTAGCATCGCTGTCTGCACCAATGTTGGTAGCGAAAAAGTATGTATTATCTACAGTTTCGATATAGCCGATAAACCATCCGTTCACATCTTGGCCATCCACACGTCCGGTTCCGGTCTTTCCGTAGAATGTTCCGGCATCGGAAGAGGAAAGGCAGATGGCATCTTTTGCTGCATTGATATTTTCAGGGGCGAAGCCAAGGCTGTTATTCTGCAGCCTGGTTAGAAGTTTGACCTGCTCTATTGGGGAAATCTTCAAGGAAGATTCCATCCAATAAGTGGAGAAATCACCACTTATATTTTCGTTTCCATACCCAATTTCCTCAATATAGTTGGAAATGTTAGCGGCTCCAAGCCGTTCGTCCACAGATTCAAAATACCAATTCACGGAGGAATTCATTGCAGACTGTAAAGTCTGATCCGCATTCCATGCTTCAAATGGATAGGTTTCGCCATTCCATGCAATGAACGAATTTTCCGGTGTAATGATCTCTTCTTCCAATCCGAACAGGGCATCATATATCTTGTAGGTGGAGTTTGGAGCAACTCGTAAGGTGGCATGCTCCATGTCGTGTATGCTCCATGCATCATTTTCTAAATCGTATAAAACAAAGCTGCCTTCGTATTCTCCGAAGTATGTGGAGAGGTCTACATAGGAAACATTCTCAGAAGAGGAATCCCATTGGTAGTGGCTTACGTCTGCTGCGTATGTGGAAATAAAAGGTGCGAATCCAAGGAGAAGAACAGCAGTCAACATGAATGCAGTCATACCTTTTATTCTTTTCATAAATGTCGGTTTCTCATAAGAGGCAATGTTGATAATTCTTCGTTTCATCTGCTCCATGTTTCCACCAAGGCCGGCGGCAAACGGAAAAGGAGTAAGTGAAACCTTCTCTGCAAAGTTAATCAGTGTATTGCCATAATCTTCGTAAGCATCCTCTTCAAGCATTTTCAAAACGGAAGTGTCACAGGCAACCTCTCTATCATTACGCATTTCTTTCAGTGCGTACCAGACAAGAGGATTGAACCAATATACTACCCCAGCAAGATTCATCAGATAACTGGCAACAGCATCTTTGTGCTTATAGTGCTGCAGTTCGTGCAACAGCATATATCGCATATCGGATTCGTTGTAATCAGAGATCAGATGAATCGGCAGATAAATACATGGTTTCAAAAGTCCCACAATAATCGGGGATTTCAAAAATGCAGTACTGTAAACAGGGATATTTCTGTGAATTCCTATTTCCTCCAAACATCGATGATATAGTCTGCGTACTTCCGGGTTCTGAAGGGGAAGTCCAGATTTCTCCAAATTGCGTAGGCGGAGTGAGGATTTGATTACTAATATGATCATTGCAAAAATGCCTATAATCCATATCCCCAATAATATGTATCCGGCAATGGATGGTGTTTCGCTATTTACAGAAAGTGCGAAATCATTCATCCAGTCTGTATTTCCGACCGGATGAATTCCCACAGCTTCTCCCATAGCGGTTGCAGTGCCGGAAGCAGGAGAGCTTCTTAAGCTGCCAAGCCACGAGAAGATTTGTGGAAATCCGATGAGGCGGAACGGTATAAAGGGAAATGCCAGCAAACCAAGAAGCAGGAACCACAGATTATACTGCATCCGGCTGGACAGGTTGTTTTTGAATATCCTCTTGGCTACCAAAAGAATTCCGATGATACCGCTGATAAATACATTGCATATGAAAAAGCGTATCATAAAATTAGCCACGTTAATTTCCTCCTTTTTCTGACCTCTTGGAAAGAAGAGAACGGAGGGTGTCTATTTCTGTTTCAGACAGTCTGTCATTTTCAATATATGCAGACAGCATGGCAGTGATATCCCCGTCATAGTATCGTTCCAGAAAAGAGTTGCTTTCCTGGCCGATGTATTCGCTTTCTTTTACGACTGGGGTATAAACAAACACTCGGCTCTGTTTTTCATAAGTCAGAACGCCTTTTATTACGAGACGTTTGATTAAAGTCTGTATCGTCTTAGGACTCCAGCTTGTGGTTTGTAATAATTTATCTGTTATTTCATTGGTACTGATCGGCGCATGTTTCCATACGATTTTCATAACTTCAAATTCAGCTTCAGAAATCTGTGGTAAATCGCTCATTTCAAATCCCTCCTTAAATCTTACGGCTGTAATAAATATATTATAGACGTTATTTATGTGGTTGTCAATTTCAGAAAAAACATATTGACTTGAAATCTTACTTGCGTAATAATTGAAATATTATATGAGTAAGATTTAGAGATGGCAACAAATTGAGGATGGTCAGGTGCATTTTCAAAAGATAACCAAATCATGCGAATTGTCAACCAAAAACCAAATTAACTGGTTGACAAATAACACTGAGATTTGATACAATATCTCCGGTTAAGGAGTGTTAAGATGACCAGTAAAGAAAAGATACAGGCATATATATGAGCCTTTTGTTGCGCACTAAAAATTACTCTGCAAAATAGGCGGTTAGGATTACGACAATGGCTGACGTTTCAATGTGCGAAGCTATTGAAGCCGTATCTGATGAAAAAGCTGAATCCAAATTGGCTGTTGTCATTGGAATAGATGATGAATGTCATCTTTTAGTAAAATATCCCGATGGTACGGAAGATTGTTATTCATCGGGGAAAATAAGTATTCGAATTTAAGGAGATTATATGAAAGTAACTAAGACGAAAGATTTAATTATGTGTTCCCTTTTTGTTGCGCTGATTGTTGTAGGAGCGTTTATTAAAATTCCGGTTCCGGTTGTTCCGTTTACACTGCAACTTTTATTCACAATGATGGCAGGACTTTTACTTGGAGGAAAACTTGGTGCTACGGCAGTCGGCATTTATATACTTATGGGGATTCTTGGACTTCCGGTGTTTGCAGAAGGCGGTGGCCTTGCGTATGTTCTAAAGCCAAGCTTCGGATATATTATCGGATTTGCGGTTGCCTCTTATGTAACTGGAGTTATTGCCAACAAGGTATCTAAGCCAAGCTATAAACGCTTGCTTGCTGCTAACTTTATCGGTCTTGGAATAGTCTACCTGTTTGGAATGGTATACTACTATTTGATGAGCAATTTATATCTTGGAAATCCAATCGGCTTATGGCCGCTGTTCCTGTACTGCTTTATTTTGGCTGTGCCGGGCGATATTGTATTGTGTATTCTCGGAGCATTTCTTGGAAAAAGAATGATTCCGATTATGAGAAGTGGAAGAATGTGAGGATAAGAAAATGAATCTTAAAGAATTAACAAATGAAGTTATAAACGGTAAGCAAATTACAAAAGAAGAGGCATTATTTCTGTATGGGCAGCCTCTCTCTGAATTGTGTGAAAATGCTGATAAAATCCGTCAGCACTTTTGCTCCAATCAGTTCGACATTTGCACGATTATCAATGCCAAAAGCGGAAATTGTTCTGAAAACTGCAAGTTTTGCGCACAATCGGCTCATAATCATACCTGTGCTGCTAAGTATCTCTTACTTCCAAAAGAAGAAATTTTAGAACAGGCAAAGATAAATCACGAACAGGGAGTTCTTCGATATTCAATCGTGACATCAGGCAAACGCTTATCTGATACGGAAGTAGATGAAATGTGCGAAGCAGTTAGGGAAATCAAAGAAAAAGTTGGTATCTCCGTCTGCGTTTCTTTTGGACTGCTGAATGAACAGCAGTTTCGTAAGCTGAAAGAAGCAGGTGTTACAAGAGTACATAATAACCTTGAAACTTCACGCAGGAATTTTTCAAATATATGCACTACCCATACCTTTGAGGATAAAGTACAGGCAATAAAAGCTGCACAAGCGGCGGGACTTTCCGTTTGCAGCGGAGGAATTATGGGGCTTGGTGAAACATCCGAAGATAGAATTGATATGGCATTTAGCCTACGTGAGCTTGGTATTAAAAGCGTACCTGTAAATATGCTGAATCCAATCCCCGGTACACCGTTTGGAAACAATGAGAAATTGACAGAAGAAGATATGCGTAGAATTGTGGCTGTTTATCGTTTTATTCTTCCGACGGCTTCGATTCGTCTTGCGGGCGGCAGAGGTCTGCTTCCTGATAAAGGCAGAGGATGTTTTACTTCGGGAGCTAATGCGGCAATTTCAGGAGATATGCTGACAACTGCCGGAATTACAACGAAAACAGATATGGAACTTTTAAACGAACTTGGATACGAGGTGAAAATTTGCAATGAGTAAAAATATATTTATTACAGGAACGGGAACAGATGTAGGAAAAACATATGTGACGGGATTGATTGTAAAAAAAATGAAGAAAAACAATAGAAAAGCAGCTTACTATAAAGCTGCAATGAGCGGCAATGACCGTAGAACGGATGGCAGCTTGATTCCCGGCGACGCCTTGCAGGTGCAAACAATGTCAGGGATTGAGCAACCGCTCGAAGAAATGTGTCCGTACATCTATGAAACGGCTGTTTCGCCACACTTAGCGTCAAAAATTGAGGGAAATCCTGTTGAAATGGAACAGGTACTGAACGGCTTTGATAATGTTTGCAGTAAATATGATTATGTTACGGCAGAGGGTTCAGGCGGAATTCTCTGTCCGCTTCGTTTTGATGAACAACAAATTCAGCTTGAGGACTTCATCAAAACTCGTGATTTGTCCAGCCTGATGATTGCTGACGCCGGACTTGGTACAATCAATGCCGTTGTTTTAACAGCGGAATATATGAAAACTCGTAAAATGCCTGTAAAAGGTATTATATTTAATCACTTTGAACCGGGCAACAAATTACACGAGGACAATCTGTTTATGTGCGAATATATGACCGGATTGAAGGTTGTAGCCTGCGTCAAAGACGGAGATACGGATTTGGACATTCCATTTGATGTATTAGAAGGATTTTATGAATAAAACGGAGGAAATATTAAAATGATTTGGTATCCATATGAGCAGATGAAAACAATGAAATCACCATATAAGATTGTCAATGCGGAAGGAGTTTATCTTTATACCAAAGACTATAAGCTGATTGATTCGGTATCATCTTGGTGGAGCGTGATTCACGGGTATAAACATCCTGAACTCAATCAGGCAATCGAAACTCAGCTTGAGAAGTTTGCCCACGTTATGCTGGGCGGCTTGACACACGAAGCAGTACAGAAACTTTCCGATAAACTGGCAGACTTTCTTCCGGGTGATTTGGATTACTGTTTTTTTTCAGATTCAGGCAGTGTTGCTGTTGAAGTGGCTTTAAAAATGGCGTTACAGTATTATATGAACCGGGAAGAAACACAACGAACAATGGTATTGGCATTAGAACACGCTTATCACGGAGATACTTTCAAAACAATGGAGATAGGCGACGATGAGGATTATCATTTTGTTTTAAAGGCATACGGCGAAAGCAAAAATGTTGTCCATATTCCTACTGAAATTGAAGCACTGGAACAGGCTTTTACAGAGTATCACGACCGCTTGAACTGCTTTATAGTTGAGCCTTTGTTACAAGGCGCAGGCGGTATGAGAATGTACGATATTTCATTCTTGAAACGAGCAAGAGAACTTTGCGACCAATATGGTGTGCTTCTTGTCTTTGATGAAGTTGCAACAGGCTTCGGGCGTACCGGAAACCGCTTTGTTGCTGACTTGGTTTTACCGGATATTCTTGTTCTCGGCAAGGCTTTGACGGGTGGATATATCGGTCATGCTGTTACGGTTGCAAACCGCAAGGTATATGAAGGTTTTTATGACGACAATCCTGCTCACGCTTTAATGCACGGTCCTACCTTTATGGGTAATGCGTTAGCTTGCAGTGTGGCACTAAAGTCCATAGAATTATTTGAAACTCAGGATTATATGTCAAAAATCCGCAAGATTGAAGAAATTACCCGTCGTGAAATGGAAGGCTTTGCTGACCAAAGAATTAAAGAAATTCGTATTATGGGTGCTTGCGTGTGTATAGAAGTATACGATTCCAATACAATCAAGGGATACCAGCAGTTTGCTTATGAACGTGGAGTATTCAGTCGTCCGTTCTTGAACTATATGTATGCAATGGTTCCCTACGTGATTAAGGAAGAAGAACTGGTCAAGGTTCTTAATACGATGAAAGAATGGTTTCAAATCGAAACTATTTTGAATTTTTAGTAGAGGTAGAACAAGAATGAAGTTTTAGGGTTTGTTAATGACAAAATGAAAGTGTTACTTATCTTAAAGGAACATCAAGTAGAGATAGAAGGTATTTCAGTATGCCCGTTGAATCAGCAGGAGATAGCTAATCAAGTTCCGTGTGGAAAATTAAAAGCAAATCAAATGATAAAGGAACTCATTGATGGTGGCTATGTAGAAATGATGCGTATAAAGGGTAGATATATAATTACTACTATGATTTTGTTCCGGTTGGTTCTAACTCTATTATTGAAATGTATTCGCAGTATGATACCAAAAGTTTAAGTCTCAAAAGTATGCTTGAAAATATTAAGATATTTTCAAAATAAGAGTTGATAGTATTGTGGATTTGAAAGGATACCTATACTGTGTCAATTTAGGCATGGTGTAGGCATTTTTTTTGCATATTATCTATAACCGTTACATAAAAAAGTGCAAATGCACAAAAAATAGTAATAGCTATTGAAGTAAAAATAATTTAGTGGTAAAATAATATTGCCAAATTTCGTGCAATGCACAAAAATAAGGAGCGATACTATGGAGATTAAAAGAGATTCATACCTTGAACAGTTAAAGATAAGAAAAGATAACGGAATGATAAAGATTATCACGGGAATCAGGAGATGCGGCAAATCATTCCTGTTATTTGTGTTGTTTAAGAAATATTTATTGGAGAGTGGCGTAGATAATGCCCACATCATTGAGATTGCTTTAGACGGCATTGAAAATGAGGAACTGAGAGATCCAAAGAGGTGTTATCAGCATATTAAAGATGCAATGAAAGATGACCGGAAGTATTATTTGCTCTTGGATGAAGTACAGTTTATGCCACGATTTGAGGAAGTGTTGAATAGTTTGCTTCGTATCAGTAACATTGATGTGTATGTAACCGGCAGTAATTCTAAATTTTTATCTAGTGATATTGTAACTGAATTTAGAGGCAGAGGAGATGAAATCAGAATTTATCCGTTATCCTTCGCGGAGTTCTATGCGGCTTTTGATGGAGATTATGATGATGCTTGGGAGGAATATATGATATACGGTGGGTTGCCACAGGTAGCACAATTCTCTGTGGAACGCCAAAAGGCTGAGTATCTAAAAAATATTTTTACCAATGTTTATATCAAGGATGTGGTAGAGCGAAACAGAATTCAAAATGTTGATGAGATTGGAACTTTGGTGGATATTCTTGCTTCTGCCATAGGAGCACCTACTAATCCAACCAAAATATCAAATACTTTCAAAAGTGAGAGAGGTATCAATTACAGCAATAAAACTATATCCAACCATATTGATTATTTGGCAGAGGCATTTTTGATTTCTAAAGCGGACCGGTATGATATTAAGGGGAGAAAATATGTAGGAGCAAACCTTAAATACTATTTTTCGGATATAGGACTTAGAAATTCCAGACTGAACTTCAGACAGCAGGAGCCGACTCATATTATGGAGAACATAGTTTATAATGAGCTGCTTGTGCGTGGTTACAATGTGGATGTCGGTATTGTGGATGTATTTGCAAAGAATAGTGAAGGAAAGAGGATTCATAAGCAGTTAGAGGTTGATTTTGTAGTGAACCAGGGCAGTCAGAGATATTACATTCAGGTGACTTACGATATGACTTCTGAAGAAAAGCAGACACAGGAACTTAATTCACTCCGAAGTATTCCAGATTCATTTAAGAAGATTGTTATAGTAAATGGAACGAAAAAGCCTTGGAGAAATGAGGAAGGCTTTGTAATCATGGGTATGAAATATTTTCTACTCAATACGGATAGCTTGGAGTTTTAGTATGGAAAACGAAATAATTTAACGATTAATGAGTTTGTACAACAGAATTTCTCTTTTTACCTGCAAGATCAAACATGATGGTTTTCTCTTCGTCACTTAACACGAGAATTTGAGAGATTTTTTATAACTTTTCCATTTCTGGTGGATTACGGCGATCATTTTCAATGTCGGTAAGATAAGGGGCGGTAATACCAAGCATCTCTGCCATCTTACGAAGTGTAATCTGCTTCTCTGTGCGTTTCCCTTGCAAAAAATCTTCGAAGTTCAGATTTACACTATTCAAGTAGTCCATGCGCGAGCAGCTCCTTTTTTGACGATATAGTTATAAAATATGGGAACATTGTGCTATAATATCTGTTTTACAGCGATATAATTATAATTTAAAAGGACGACGATAACAAGAGGAGTGTTGATTGTGAGTGAACTTTATTTTGAATACAGCCAGACAGAGACCGATCACTTGAAAGCGAAGGATAAACGGTTTGGCGAGATTATAGATCAGGTCGGTCATATTTACCGTCCATGCGATACGGATCTGTTTTCTTCCGTGATCCACCACATCATCGGGCAGCAGATATCCACAAAGGCACAGAAGACAATCTGGAAAAGAATGAATGACGAGCTTGGCGAGGTTACAGCTGACGTTCTGATCGATGCAGGCAGGGAGCGCATACAGGCACTTGGCACGACCTTCAAAAAGGCGGACTATATTCTTGACTTTGCACAGAAGGTACGCTCCGGAGAATTTGATATCGCCACAGTAGAGGCAATGTCGGATGAAGAAGCGATTGCTGCGTTATCTGCGCTGAAAGGCATCGGGGTCTGGACAGCAGAGATGATCCTTCTGTTCTGCCTTCAGAGACCGGACATTTTAAGCTACGGTGATCTTGCGATCCTACGTGGCATGCGAATGGTCTATAGACATCGAGAGATGACGAAGGAGAAATTTGAAAAATACAGACGCCGTCTGTCGCCGTATAACAGCGTAGCAAGCCTTTACTTCTGGGCGGTTGCCGGTGGGGCAATCCCGGAACTGACCGATCCCGCGCCAAAGAAAAGAGGTTCAAAATGACGAGTGAACAGATAAGTAAGGTCATAGCGGAATTTACGAAACAGGCTGAGACGTTCAACGAATACCAAAAAGCCTTCTCTAAAGAAGAATATAATGATTTTGCCGTCTCGCATATGGAGCTTAAAGGCACAGAGTCTGTTTTAGAGGTTGCTGCCGGGACGTGTGCTTTTGGCAGGACGGTTGCTCCGCACGTAGGTCATGTTACGGAATTCGATGTTACAGAGGCCATGCTTGAGGTTGGAAAACAAGAAACTAAAAATGCCGGAATAAGTAATGTCTCATTTGTACTGGGAACAGCGGAACAGGTGCCCTTTGAGGATTCCTCTTTCGATGTCGTGATGTCCAGACTTGCATTCCATCATTTTGAAAAACCAGAGACGGTATATCGTGAGATGGTGAGGTTGCTTAGGCCGGGTGGAAAGCTGGTCATCATCGACATGAAAGCCAGAGATGAAAACCTTAGAAACGTTGCAGATGCAATAGAACGAGATCGCGATCCCTCCCATGTTCGCTGTCTGTCTGAAAATGAGTTTATTGAAATGGCAAAGACGGAATCCATATCAGTTGATTTTTGTGAAACGATAGCAGTTCCGGTATCTCTGGAAGCATGGATGGATGTCACAAAGGTTTCGGAGCCTGTACGCGATAGGATCAGGAAACTGATGCAATCGGACGTAAATGGTAGTGATAAGACGGGATTTGAACCTTATATCATGGATGGACAGTTATATTTTGATCATCGGTGGATGCTGATGATCTGCAAAAAATGAAAGGAGAAAAGTGGGATGTCGGTTATTGTATTGTTTGAGGTCACATTGAAATCGGGAAGGATGGATAGTTTTGCTGCTAAGACAGATGAAATACTTTGTTTCCGTTGTAGACTGAAATAGCTTTACAGAAGCAGCGGTATAAAGCAGGCAAAATCCGTGCTATCGGCGTTTGCATTTTTTATCCTGACCGTTTGGCGGCTCTAATCGCTTTTAACGAGGTCATGAAAGTATTACTTATAAACGGTAGTCCTCATAAGCTGCATGAATTGGCTTGCTTTTATTCGGATATTCATATATAATGTATTAAATTGAGTATTATCCATGCGGAGGTGCGGAATGAACGGGATCAAGGGCTATATCGCCATTAGGGAGGCGTCCTACCGTTGGGGCGTATCGGAGCGGCGGGTCAATCAGTATTGCGCCGAGGGGCGGATCCCCGGCGCGTCCCGGTTCGGGCATCATGGGCGATTCCGGAAAACGCGGAAAAGTCGTCCGACCCGCGCTTTCAGGAACAGCACCGCGATCCCGGCAGGACAAGCACCTGACGGATCCCCTCCGCATTGGAATTGGAAGCATCCGCAAAAAGGAGGTGAGTGTGATGGCCTGCGATGAAACCTTATACCGCCAATATCTTAGCGGCGACGACGAAGGGCTCAATGCCCTGATGAAAAAATACGGCGGCCCCCTGACCCTGTATATCGACGGCTATCTGCACGACGTTCACGAGTCCGAGGAGCTGATGCTGGACGTTTTTGCCTATCTGTTCACGAAAAAGCCCCGCATTCGGGACGGCGGCTTCAAGGCGTATATCTATAAGGCGGCGCGGCACATGGCGCTGCGCCACAAGAGCAGACGAAAGCCCCGGTTCAGTCTCGATACGCTGAACGGCGAGCCGGACGGACGGTTGCTGGTGGAGGAGGTCATACGGACAGAGGAGCGAAACCGCATCCTGCACTTCTGCATGGGCGAAATGAACCCAGGCTATCGGGAGGTGCTGTATCTCACCTATTTTGAAGGCATGAGCTACGCGCAGGCGGCGGAGGTCATGGGAAAAACAGTGAAGCAGATCACCAACATGGTGTATCGAGGAAAAGAGAGCCTGCGAAGGCTACTGGAAAGGGAGGGAATCACAAATGCGGAGTCATGAGGAGCGTGTCGCGGAGACGAAGCGACGTATCACAAAAATTGAGCGGGAGAAACGGCTGCGGCACAATACGGTCACCATGGCTTCCACCGTGGTGGCGTGCCTTGTGCTGCTCATCGGCGCGTCCTTCACCATGCCCGGCATTGTTGCAAGCATCCAGACAGGTGAATATGCGGGCTTTGAAACGGCGGCCAGTATGTATGGCTGCGGCGCGGCTTTGGGATACATTGTCATTGGGCTTCTGGCGTTTTTACTCGGCGTGTGCGTGACCGTTCTGTGCTTCCGGCTGCGGCAGATGAACCGTGAGGACGGGCAGGACAAAGAAAGCGAGGATGCGCATGGAGCTGATTGAGAACCTGTTGCAACTGCTGGTCACGTTCGTGGGCGCGCTGTTTTCTGGCATATCCTACCGGAAAAGCCGCAGGCAGGCGTATTTTCTGCTGCTGTGCTTCTATGGCTGCTTTGCCCTCGGTGCACTCTACTGGACGCTGTACCTGCTGCTGTTCGATACCACGCCGCAGGTCTTTTATGTGTCGGAGTTCGGCTGGGTGGCCAGCATAATTTTTCTGCACATTTTGCAGGCAACGCTCGCCAGTCAGGACGAGCGCAGCTTCCGCAGCCACAGGGCGTGGCTTGCGCCTGCGTTCGGCGTGCCACTGCTGATGTTCTACTGTGTTTTCGGGGACATTCTCTCCAACCTGATCTGGTGCGGTATGATGATATGGCTCTCCTTCTGCGCCATTCGAGGGCTTGCCTATGAGAAAACGCAGATGGGCGCAGTGCGGAATATGCGGTGGTTTCACATCGGCGTGCTGTGCTTTGCGTTCGCGGAGTATCTGCTTTGGACGGCGGGCTGCTTTTGGCCGGATACCTCACCGGTCAGCCCAACCTTCTGGTGCGATATGCTGCTGACGTTTGCGATTCTGGGGCTGCTGCCCGCCACGAGAAGGGCGGTGGAAGCATGACCTATATTGAAAACATCTTCCTCTGCATGGTATCTCCCCTGCTGGTGGC
>OLGY01000153.1_pt1 | contig 59950 bp, 50 predicted proteins | sample 1605951 | NCBI WGS metagenome assembly OLGY01 (sample SAMN03283280) | human gut metagenome | biome: human-associated habitat; material: feces | host: Homo sapiens | place: Peru | collected 2012
TGATACGTGTCCATGGAGTCTCGCGGTCTGTATAGTTGACAGCGGCATTGCCCTGAAAGTTAGGAATATCGAGGGTCTCATTCTCAAAGCGCACTGAGCGGTATTCTAAGGTGCCGAGCTTAAAACCAAAGTATGCGTCAATCGGACCTGTGTATACCACCTTGTCAGCTAGAGCATCAAGCTCAGCCTTGTGCTCAAGGTAGTCGGTATTCAGTCTGACCTCAATGCCGTCGAGCAGATTTTCAACCATCTTTGTGTATCCGCCGATTGGAATACCCTGATAGAGAGCATTGAAGTAATTGTTGTCAAAGGTGAGTCTAACAGGAAGTCGCTTTATGATGAAAGCCGGAAGCTCCTTACAATCACGGCCCCACTGTTTCTCAGTGTAGCCCTTCACGAGCTTCTCATAGATATCACGGCCAACGAGTGAGATAGCCTGCTCCTCAAGATTTTTAGGCTCACCGGTGATTTCCTTTTTCTGCTCCTCAATTTTTGCAGCAGCCTCCTCCGGTGTCACCACACCCCACATCTTGTTGAAGGTGTACATATTGAAAGGCATTGAGTAAAGCTCACCCTTGTAGTTGGCTACAGGGCTGTTTGTGAAGCGGTTGAACTCAGCAAACTGTGTGATGTAGTTCCAGACCCTCTTATCATTGGTGTGGAAGATGTGGGCTCCGTACATGTGTACATTTATGCCCTCCTGTTTTTCGGTGTAAACATTTCCTGCTATGTTAGGACGTTTGTCCACAACAAGCACTGATTTGCCCTTGGCCTTTGCCTCATGGGCGAAGATGGCTCCGTAGAGACCGGAACCTACTATTAAATAATCATACATAAATACCATCTCCTCTCATAATATGTAAATAAATTCTCATTACTTTTTTTTAAAATTATTTACAATAGGTTTTAAAAGTTCTTTTTCTTCATTATTTATTACAAAAAAATATCCCCCTATCACATATAATATCGAATATAATATACATTTTACTATAAGGCTAACATATAGGTTTTTAGTTTCAACTATATTTTCAATTAAAACCCCACTAATAAAAATTGGTATAAATCTTACTATAATAATAAATATCTTCTTCCAAAATAACTTCACATTTAGTTTTGCATATCTAATATAATACCAATTCATAATAACCCCACTTACAATCAAAAGTGAAATTCCTGTGGAAGCAGCTGCTCCGTATCCACCAAAATAATATGCAAGGATTGCAGTACCAATAACATTTATCAATGCTGAAACCAAATACATCTTGGCCCTAAAAGTATATAAACCTTTTACTTGCAAAATAGTTAATCCTATATTTTGTATAATGTCAATCGTGAATGGTAACATTACAATAATTGCAATATAATATGCTTCTATATATGTCCTTCCAGCCCATAAAATTATAAATTCTTTTCCAAATAACACAAATCCACTCAAAATCAATAGCAATAATATAAAGCAAATTGTTCCTGTTCTAACAAATAATTTTGATATGTTATCATCTGCATTATCTTCTGAATTTAACACACTAACCTTCGGAAAAAAAACAGAGGAGACCACTAATCCAATATTCATATAACACATAGTCAACTGCATGCCAACTGAATAAACCGCTACATACTTTGTATTATAAAATTTGCCTAGTAATAATTGATCTGTTTTCCAAAAAATTTGATCTGCAACTGTTGATAACAAAATTGATCCCGCAAATAAAATCATCATTCTAGATAATTCATTATTATGTTCTTTCTTTCCTATAAACACATTTAAAGTATTTTTTGAATATAAGCATCTTATTACCGTCATTACCACATTCAAAATAAACTGAATAATAACAATAGTTATCGCATAAGGATATATTTTAATAAATACTATACACAAAACAAATTGTGCAATTTGAGTCAACATTGTAAGCATCCTTGCGAAAGCAAATTTTTCATTTGCATAAATTACCGCTAAATATGGCGCATTAATTATTGAAACAATAAAATTTACTAAAAGAATTATTAACATTAAAGTGCTTTCATACAATTCATATCTTGTTAATGATGATTGATAAAATATATTATATATAATTACTATAAATATACTTCCTATTGACGATATTACCGAAAGTAAATAATATATATTTTTTGCAGTGGCCAAAACATGCTTCATCTGTTTTACGTCATTCTTTGCTTTTGCATCACAATAAAACTTCATAACTCCTTGAGATAAACTTGTTTCAAAAATGTTTATAAACGAAAAGAACGAACCCACCATTTGATATAAACCATATTCTGAATCTCCAATTGCAGTAATCAAAAGTGGAACATATAGAAAACTAACAACTAATGATACAGCCACTTGCATATATGAAACAATTATACCTTTTATTCTATCATTCATTGCATTTATTCTCTCTTCTCACTGCCTTATTTTTCCTATATACTCTAAAAAAATAGTAAACATATATAATATTTATTTTTTTCATTTTTAATAATCTGTAAATGATATTTTTTTTAAAGTTTTTACATCCTTTAAAATCATCAAACGCTGATTGTATTTCATTAATTGATAACATATCATATATCCTATCAACAATTTTTTCCCTTGATATATTAACATTGTGAAATTCGTTTCCTATACATTCTAAAGTATAAGATCTGATTGTCACATTTAAATATTTATGAAAATTTGATAATCCATAAGCATCAGAAAGAACGGATAACTCTTCTATCACCCTTAATCGTTTTTGTATCATATTATTTTTATATTCTATTTGATGTGACATCATTAACGAACCTGGTGTACAATTATAATAATAGAGAATATCGTTTGATAAATATAGTTTGTCACAACATGTTAAATACTTATACGTAAATAACAAATCTTCTGCAAACTCAATTTGTTCATTAAACTTAATATCAAACTGATTAATAATGCTTCTCTTATATAAACCTCTACATACACTTCCCCATATATTTTTCGATAATAAATCATCTGTTGGTGCTCCCAACATATATAACATAATATATTTTTTCATATTCTCACTGCATAATCCAGTATATGGAAAAATATTATTAGAATTTGTTCTTTCTGAAAAAAAGCCGCACAGAGACAAATCAGCATTATACTGCCTTAAATTGTTCAATAGTACTTCATAAATATTTTCATTAACAACATCATCACTATCTACAAAGGCTATATATTTAGCTCTACTCATGCTTATTCCTGTATTTCTACTATAACTTACCCCCTTATGTTTATTCCGTACTACTACGATATTAGAATACAAATTCTTGTAAGCTAATGCAACATCAATTGTATTATCAGTGGAACCATCATCTACTATTATTATCTCAATATAATCAAATATAGTCTGTTTAACTATTGATTCAATGGTTGCTTCAATGCTTTTTTCACTATTATAAGTGGGTATAATTACACTAATTAAAAACTGTTCTACCATATTTCTTTTTCCTACTCCTCCAATGGCTCATCCCAGCAATGCCCTGTATCAATCACCCATGCACCTTGTTCTGCAAGCATAAACGATATTACTTTACCAGCTGGTCCAGCGGAAATTAGAATTTGAGTATCCTTATCATTATAATATTTTAAATCAATTATATTTTTTACTATCTCGTCAATTTTTTCATATGCATTTCTGGCCGGCACCTTTATAAACTGAACATTGATTTTATATTTATTCTTAAAAAACAACGCATATTTTTTATCATTGTGTACAAAAATAATATTATTAATTTTTTCTTTTTTCCATAGAACAGAATACACATCATCTCGACCTTTTCCAAACAAAAAAGAGTCCCCATAAATAACATTTGAATCAAAGTTTTTTTGGAAATAATATCTTGTATGAGCCCAGCTAATTAACTTGCTTTTTGACGACAGTAAACTCCATCCACAATTTATTAGATATTTGTTTGGCATTCCTAATAAATAATTACAATCATAAGAATCAGTCAAATACGTATCTATTATTATATTAAGATCTCTTTTTAGTTTATCGTTAAATATTTGATAATGAATAGATTTACCTTCTAAAATATCAAACTCACCATCACCTAATCTTATGAATGATTTTCTTTTATTAAGAATTTCTGCAATTGTTTCATCTGAATTTAAAAATATTGCATTGCAAGGTTTTTTTACAGATATAAGAAATTGATATAATAACCTAAAATATAACCCCAAATTAGATAATTTAAATGCCATAATTTTTTCTCCATTTCTTTATCTTTCTCAATGGAGAAAAATAGCTCAATAAATATAAAGCATAAAAGTAATACAAATCACAGTCTAACTTCTTTCGTAAAATGCTAGGATTGATTTTTGCTTTTCTGGAAATTTCACACGTAACAATAATAGTTTTTATTTTTCTTTGTATTCCAATATCACAATGAATAAATTCTCTAATATATCGACAATATCCATTAAAATTTTTTTTGTAATTATCTTCTATATTTTTACTCATACCATCGTCCAGATATTCAGATATATATATATTTCTATTAAACCATCTTACTTTTAATCCTGCTTTAGCTATTCTATTCCACAATAATCCCTTTTCAACATCATTCTCATTTTCAAACGTGGGAATTGGATAATATTTTCTTAAAACATCAACAAAATATGCCTCTGCCTTATCTCCAAGTAAGATATTATACTTATATCTTTCGGTATTTGTTATATCCAAATATTCTTTAGAGTTATCTGGCCAAGGTTGTCCAACCGTTATACCTGTACTTCGATATTTTCTTAATCCCGATACTCCTCCAAATTCTTTACTATTACAAATATTTCTAGCGAAATAATTAATATAATATAAAGAATCAGGTGTTAATTCATCATCAGAATCTACTATCATAAGTAAATTTCCCTCTGCAAGTTCAATCCCTTTATTTAATGCTCTATGTTGACCACCATTGATTTGATAATAATATCTTATAAATATTTTATTATCGTGCCTCCATTTTTCCACAAGTTCCTTTGTGTTATCTACCGAACCATCATCAACAATCAACCATTCAAAATTTTTATATTTCTGAGCCAATAAAGATATATATACGTTCTCCAAACAATATCCTCTATTATATGTAGGTGTAAATACCGTAATTTTTAAATTTTCCATTATTGCTCTCCTACTTCTATAACTAATCTTTTTGCATCCTCGACGTTTTTTTTATATAAATCTATTTTTTCTATTAACTTAATTGTATTGCTGTTAAATCTTTTTTTTATACATTTCGCTGGAACACCTCCCCATATCTCATAAGGTGGGATATCATTTGTTACCACAGCTCCTGCCCCAATAACTGCTCCATTTCCTATTCTGACACCTGATAAAATCGTTACACCATGTGATATTAACACATCATTGCCTATTATTACTTTTTTGTTTTCCACTTGGTCACCTAAAGGATATGATAATAATAATCTCAAATTATGTTCACTAGGATTAATCATAACATGATCTGAAATACTACAATAACGACCAATAGTACAATTTTCTATCCAAGATACTTCATTTATATATGAATAGTCTCCAATCTCAACATTATGAGCCACAAATGTTCCTTTACCAATGTTAATATTCTTTCCATATTTAGCATTGCAAGAAGCTCTTATGGAATAAATTTCACCATCAATTCTCTTATTAATAACACTTAATCTTATAATTTGTACAATATAATACACTATAGTTTTTATATTTTCTTTAATCATTACCTCACCTTTAAATTTGCTAGATTTCTATTTTGCGCGACTCCTATTATAGAATAACAAATCGGAATCATAATCGACCAAATTAGTATAGTTTCTGACCATCCAATTATCAAAATTGACAGAAATAAGATAACAAAATCTGATCCTATTCCTTTTTTTATCTCATCATTTTTTAAAGTATTTTTTATATTTAATAATAAAAAAACAATGAATAATACTAATCCTATAATACCAAAATTTAAAATTATACCCCAGTATGTATTATGAAGATTTGTGCCCCATTTGGTCGACACACCGAGCACTGTATGCGATCCAACTCCAAATAACCAATTTAAAACTGTTCCAGACAACTCTTTAATAAAATTGCCCCAAATTTGTTCTCGTCCTGTATAATAATACCTTCCAGTATGACTATATATCCACATATTTAAAGCTGTATACTGCTGCAATCTTAAAAAAATAAATGGATATACAGAACCTAAAATCATAATTCCACCAGATATTATTAATAATATATTTTTCTTTTTAAATTTACATGGTACAATAAATAATAAAGTAAAAAACACAAAAAATGATACTAAAGTAGTTCTAGATTTACATTGATTAATAATATAAAATGTAATTACAGTTAATATTAAATAAACAATAAACGAAGTTCCATTAATTTTCACACCAAAAACTCTTTGTTTTTTTGATTTAATTAACCAATTATGCTTTTGTAATATACACAAAATACCATATATAATAAATACTATTTCTGCAACCGAATTACTATTCAATATTTCTCCAGAATTATCTAGTTCAAATACTTCATAATAATTTTTAGCATTTATAGCATGAAATAACATCAACATAAAAAGAACTATTGCAAAAAATTTAATTTGTCTTTCTGTAATTTTAATATTCTTAAAGAGAATTATTGTTTCTATAATATACAACTGAATTAAAACACTTCCTATACCACCCCTATTAACTATTGTATCTACTGACATATAAACAATCATTATAAGGATAAACGTAACATTCTTAATGCTTATATATTCAGTAGACAAAATAATAATTATCATGCATATCATTGAAGCAATAAATGGTATTGCGTTATATATAGAATAAGTTTTATAAGTTGATAACATAAAAAATATATAACAATAGAATATGGTAGCCAAGCATTCGTTAAAAAATATTAGCTTATTGTTTGTTTTTATATTTTTGTTTATAATTTTCATATACGTCACCTAAACTCTACAATGTCTCAACAATATTTTTTATATAAAGCCTTAATTATCCCATATTTCTTTTTTCTTAATTTATATGTTCTAATATAAGCAATCATTTTTCCAATTTTATTACCATATTTATTTTTATAATGGTTAAAAATCTCTGTATTTTTTTTGTCATCTTGAGACATCCAACTAGCAACATAGTGATGAATACTATATGTTTTTGATGAAATATTAATTTGTCCTGAAAAATAATCCATTGGACAAAAATACTCGCTCGGATATACATATATATCTTTTACTTTTACGATATTGTTACCAACATCATCCCATTCATACTCTTTCAACAGAGATGTTACTCGATGTACAACAGTTGTTTGATCTATATTCCCATTAACATCAATAAAATGTTGCTTGTTATAATATTCTATTATTTTCTTATATATTTCCAAACCTGCCGGAGCTGCAATTCCTAACCCTGGATTTACTAATATTCTCTTTGATTGAGATATTTTTTCCATTCCCATATATGGTCCTATATCTAAAATATTACTAATCGGTCTAATTAATTCAACATCTGTATCAAAATAAACGCCTCCATAATTATATATCAAATAAAACCTTACATAATCAGAAACAAATGCCCATTTTTCAGCAACATAAGCTTCTTTAATATAACTACAATTACACTTATTAATATCAAAATTAGTTTCATTCCATTGTTTTATTTCATAATCTGGCATATATTTTTGCCAAGATGCAATGCACTTTTGCGCTAACTCTGGTAAAGGATTTCCTCCAAACCAGCAATAATGTATTACTTTTGGAATAGTCATTTTTAACTCCTGTGATTATATTTTATAAAAGTTCTAAATATCTTTTTTGTAACTGAATAGTTTCTGCACATTCCCCATAAGATTATTTTCCTATTTAGAGGCATATTACTATTCAACAGTTCTTTTTCATTTAATTTTAAATTACTTAATAAATATTTTTCCGTAGAAAAATATTTATTATCTTCTTCTTTTCTATTTAGCATCAATCTTGACAGAAGTCCAAAATATGCCCTATGATAATTCAGTTCTGCCATTTTCACCCAATCTTTTTTCTGTTCTTCACAAATTTTACAAACATTTTTCCATACAGTTAATAAATCTAGTTGTTTTTCTGAAAACCACCTATATGATATACCATTTTCATTCTGCCAATAATAGTAAACCGTTTTATCTGTTTCAACTATTCTATTTGCAGCAAGCAACGCATGCAAAAATCCTTCAACATCCTCATTTATTACTCCCGTAGGAAAGACAATATTTTTAGCAACTTTTCTTTTATACAATTTATTCACTGCATAATGAATAGTCCTATTTTCTTTTTGTTTAAAATAAATATCTGCATATTCACCTTTCGAATAACACCTTATTTTCTCATTCTTTTCATTTTTGATATCTTTTATATTATTAACATATTTAATGCCACCACAAGCAATATCGGCATTATATTCTTTACATAGATTAATCAAATTGCTATACATATCGTTGGCAATCCAATCATCCGAATCAACAAATCCAATATACTCTCCTTGAAAAACACTAATTCCGCGATTTCTTGCTGCACCTAACCCCATGTTTTTCTGATGAATAACCTTTATTCGCTCATCCTTCTGGGTCCAATTATCACACATTTCTGCTGACTTATCTAATGATCCATCATCAACTAATATAATTTCAAGATTTTTGTATGTTTGATTGATTACTGATTCAACACATCTATTCAAATACTTTTCAACATTGTATACCGGTATAATTACAGAGATTAAGGGTTCCATATTTTCTCCTTACTTAAATTTTTTCACACCAGCAATTCCCCATCTTATAACATTAATTCCTGCTTCAAATAGGTTCTCTTTAAGATAATTTCTATAAAACTGATATTGTTTCTTTATTAATTTTTTTTTGTTTCCTGTGGTACTATTATCCAAAACTCGATAATCCGCCAAAATTTTCGGATTACCATATGCCTTATCTTCTAATGCGACTACATCAAACCAATATGCATAATCATCTCTTATACTCTTTAATTCTTCTCGCAAATAAATTTTTCCATACTTAGAAGAATCATATAACCCGGAAAGACATCCAATATAATTCATCACTTTCATATCTTTAGTCGTAATTTTGCTCTTAGCATATGTTGGCCTAAGTATTGTTTTTGAATTCTCATCTATACGATTATACGAACAGAATACACATACTGTATTTTTTAATTTCATAAATTCAATTTGTTTTTCCAAAAAATCCTTATGCCATATATCGTCTGCATCCAATAGTGCAATATACTGTCCTTCTGCCTTCTTAATTCCATTATTTCTTGCGGCAGCTGACCCAGCATTTTTTTGTTGGATTAATTTAATTCTTTTATCATTTTCACTGTATTTCTTAACTATATTTGCTGATTCATCTGTAGAGCCATCATCTATAATTAGCATTTCCCAATCTGTATATGTTTGACTAATTACAGAATCCATTGTTTCTTTTATATATTTTGCACCATTGTAACATGGCGTAATTATCGACACTTTACCATTTATCATATTTCTTACAAACTCTCCATTAAACTATGTTAGTATTAGTATTACTGTTTCCACTAGCCGTAGTCTGCCCCTCAGCAATTCCCTCAGTACTCTCCGGCATAAACAGTATCTTTATAGTGGCAAGTATTATCTTCACATCACTCACCAGCCCCATCTGATTTACATACATCAAATCCATCTGCAGCTTATCATATGGCTCTGTATTATACTTTCCATATACCTGCGCATATCCTGTGAGTCCTGCCTTCACCTGAAGTCTCAATGAGAACTCCGGCATTTCTTCCACATATTGTGCTGCTATCTCCGGTCTTTCAGGTCTTGGGCCTACCACTGTCAAATCGCCCTTTAAAATGTTTATAAGTTGTGGTAATTCATCTATTCTACATGCTCTTATAATTTTGCCAACAGGTGTGATTCTATCGTCATTTTCTGATGACAGTCTTGCTACACCATCTTTCTCTGCATCTACCTTCATACTCCTAAACTTGAGTATCTTGAATTCTCTACCATTTTTTGTGAGTCTCACCTGCTTGTAGAATACAGGGCCATGATCATATGCCTTGATAGCTATAGCTGTTATGAGCAGGAAGGGACTCGCTATAATCAGTCCTATGAGAGAGATTACGATGTCCATTGCTCTCTTCATCACTGCATAGAATAGGCTTGGAGTTGCTCTTTCACATATCATAACCGGCAGATTTGCCATCTGTAGAGTTTTTGCATTACTGATTATGAAATCGCCTATATTTGGTCTGACATATGCTCTTATATCATTCTCCACGCAGTACTTTATGATGTCATTTCGCTGTGTAGATGTAAGTCCACAAAGCATAAGTGCTGTTGCTTTAGTGTTTTTCATTTTTGCAACCAGCTTATCCATTTCATCCTGTCCTGTAAGCTTAAGCTCTCCAACAGGATTGAATCTCCATGTTAGTTTATCAATAATCTCTCCACCATTTTTAAATGCTTCCTCATTGTCATATACCAAAAGCACATCGGCAGGCTTAAACAATCTATTAGTCAGATGATTTGCCACATATGACCATATAGCACCTACTATTATTTCCAATACTGTTATCAAAAGCAGTGGCAATATACTCTTTGGTCTTCTGGTGAGTAGGAGTATGACTATGTACATCATTGCATTAGTGATAAATATTGCTACAACATGCGAATATATCAGTTCTGATATTCGACTCGTCTTCAGATCCACACCGCCATACAGCTTTGTCATCACTCCTATTAAGCACAGATACAGGAGTACTAGTAGGTAATCACCCTTTCTATAAAATGCTGTTCCCCACATTCTCCCCTTGTAATATGCATACCATATTGCCGCAAAGAGTATAGTGTTAATTAATACTATTGAGACCTGTAACAGAAACAGACCTGCATTTTTCCATTGCTTCTCGTGAATCATATGTTCTCCCTTACTTCCAATCCATCCCTATACTGTCGAGCATCGCTATTCTGCTCTCGTCCAGCATCATCCCTGATGAATTTGGATTTTTTCTTTTACTTCGTATATTTGATATCCATCTGCCCAGCTTCACTCCATCCACGCAATATGCCACCGGGATGTTGAGATTGCCGTGCTCGGTGTAGTATTCTTTTGCCAGCTCATACTTGCTGTTCCACACTGTATTGTTGGTGTTTTCCAGGTTGATGCCCAGCTTTTTGAGCTGTGCTTTCTGCTCATCGGTCAGTGTTTCCGCTCTCATTTTCCTGCCGCTCTTTCCATTCTTGATGGATGAAAGCCAGTTGCCGAGCGCCACACCATCCTCGGTGACATACCTTACCGGTATGTGCAAATCACCTGTTTCTTCATAATATTTCTTTGCAGCATTGATATAGACATCCCATATCTCGCTGTTTTTGTCCCAGATCATGCCAAGTGCTTCGAGCTTTTTAAGCTGTTCCTTGTTGAGCACTGCTTCCTTGCCCTTTTTCTTTGCCGCCACACGGATGTTGTTGATCCATTTACCCAGCGGATATCCGCTTTCTGCGACATATCTTGACTTGATATCCAGATTCCCATGCTGCCCATGATACTTTTCCAGCTCTTCATAGGCTGTATCAAAGCTGTTTTTTCTGACATTCCATATCATGCCTATCAGGTTCAGCTTTTCTATCTTGTCTGCGGTGAGTCCTCCGGCTATCTTGCCTGAGTACACCTTGCGCTGTGTCTGTATCCAGCTTCCCAGTGTCAGACCATCGTCTGTCACATAGTCCTTCGGCACCTTGAGGTTGCCGTTGTCTCTGTGGTATGCGCAGGCTGCTAGATAGTAGTTGTCCCAGGTTGATGACAGGCTGCTCTGCAGCTGTCCGAATAGCTGACGGCATTCCTTCACTTCGTCGTATATTCGGAATCTGTCCTTGAATTTTTCTCTCTCCACCTGTGTACATGGCATGAGCGAGAATGCCTGGTCTATCTCTTCTGTCAGACAATCGATGCTGTAGAGGCTCTCGAAGTTGTCCACCAGATCAAATATTATTGGTGTTTTATTTGTGCCTGCCGAGAGGCATCTGCCTATCTGCTGCATATAGATGATTGGTGATACCGTCGGTCGAAGCAATATGACTCCGTCCACATCATCCACATGTACACCCTCGTTCAGCATATCTATACAGTACAAGAGCTTTAGATGCTCACTCTTATCTACTTTAAATTCTGCAAATGCCTTTGAGGTCTCCGGGTTGCTGTAGTACGCCACATATCTGTGCGGGCTTCTGTCCACATTGTCAAACCACTCGTGCATATGCTCTGTCATCTCATCCATGTGCTCACGACTGGAGCAGAATACGATATACTTGCCATGTATTTTTCCTTCCATGCGCATATGCTTTTCAAAGATCTTGTCAGGTCCGTCCGCTTTTTCCAGCGCACGGCGCAGTTGTTCGAGCAGCTCCATATTCTTTCTGGCACTGCTTCTGCTTTCCATCGCCTGTATGCGCTGCTTTAGCTTCTTGAGCTCCTCTCCATAGGAGTACATCGCCATGACGTACTTTGGTGTGGAAAGTATTCCCTTCGCCATTGCTTCGCCCAGTGTCATCTCTGATGCTATGCAACCGTCGAATATTTCCTCTGCCATATCTCTCTGATTGTCGAGATAACGTATGTTGGTGGCTGACAGTCCTAGTATTTTTGCTGTTTTATTAGCATCCAACAGCTTTTTGACGCTCTTTCCCCATTCTGCCGCGCCACATCTGTGAAACTCATCGAGTACGATGTAGTCCGGCTGTATTTTCTCTATCAGTTCCTCATTGTGCATGAGCCTGCTATATGATATAAATGTGATATTGTCCGGGGATTGTATTTGTTTGTCTGATGAATCAGGCTCCATTAGTTTCTGCAGATTTTCAAGCTGCGTATGATATATGTAGCTGCTTGGCGCCAGCCAGTACACATTCGCCTGCGGATGCTCTATCGCCATCTTAAATGCTATGAGCGACTTTCCTGTTCCGGTAGGATGTATAATAGCTGCCTTTCCGGTCTCAGCCATCATAGAAATGGCTGCTTCATATGCCTTTTGATTGTGCTCAAAGAGTTCTAATTTCATGGCATCATGACCTTCCTGCGGGTACCACATAATAAACATTATGTGGTAAATTTCTAATTCATCTCTATTATTCTACCACTTTACGGTTAAAAAACAAGGAATTTAGTCATACAAAATTCTTTTTTGTCAAATCATGACAAGAAAAATGTATCCATTTGATTATAATTATACAATTTAGCGTTACTTTAGAGACCTTATAAGGCCAATAAAACCTCGTTTCTTTACCACATAATGTTTATTATGTGGTATTTTTTGTACTTAAATACGTAAAAAGGCAGACTCGCGGATATACTTCCGGCTCGTCGATTTATGAAGCACACTAGTGGCTGTTAGAATTGTATTTGTAACGCAACAATGCCCCGGCACGGATGCCGGGGCAAGGAGGAAACACGCCATGGACGGCGTGTTCCGACGGTTGTGTCACTCTTTCACAACCTAAATATACAATTCTTACAGCCACTTGTGTGCGAAATTATGAGACGAGCCGGGAGCATATCCGCGAGCTTGTCGCACCACACACTAAATTATGGCAATATTATTCAGCCTTTCCAACTGATCCGAAAAGCTCCATCTTCTCCTTAACTGTTGCCTTGATAGCCTCAGCACCTGGAGCAAGAAGCTTACGAGGGTCAAATCCCTTGCCCTCAAGATCCTTTCCGGCCTCGATGTATTTACGTGTTGCATCTGCGAATGAAAGCTGGCACTCGGTGTTAACGTTGATCTTAGATACTCCAAGGTCGATTGCTTTCTTGATCATATCAGCTGGGATTCCTGTACCACCGTGAAGTACTAATGGCATAACACCTGTCTTCTGCTGGATAGCGTCAAGAGTCTCAAAGCTGAGTCCCTTCCAGTTTGCCGGATATTTTCCGTGGATGTTTCCGATTCCTGCTGCAAGCATATCTACACCAAGATCAGCAACTCTCTTGCACTCGTCAGGATCAGCGCACTCGCCCATTCCAACAACTCCGTCTTCCTCGCCACCGATTGAACCAACTTCAGCCTCGATAGACATGCCCATTGCATGAGCAACTGATACTAACTCTTTTGTCTTTGCAACGTTCTCATCGATTGGATAATGAGATCCGTCGAACATGATTGATGTGAATCCAGCCTTGATGCACTTGTAGCATCCTTCGTATGTGCCGTGATCAAGGTGAAGTGCTACAGGTACTGTGATACCGAGCTCGTCATGCATAGCCTTAACCATTGCTGCTACTGTACCGAAGCCTGTCATGTACTTTCCAGCACCCTCAGATACACCAAGGATTACAGGGCTCTTAAGCTCCTCTGCTGTTAAAAGTACTGATTTTGTCCACTCAAGGTTGTTGATGTTGAACTGACCTACTGCGTAATGTCCTTCTTTTGCTTTCTTAAGCATTTCTGTTGCAGATACTAACATATTTTTTTCCTCCTGTTAATTAAATGCTAATGTTATTATATTACATAACCTTATAAAAATAAAGTTAAATTTTTAACACAATCAGACAAAAAATTGTGTACTATTACTATTTTATGTCCGATTTTGTATTTATCAACACATAATGGTAATCTGTTTGTTCAGATTTGTGATGGTCAGATCCGTGTGGCTGCCACCAAACTCTCCGTCGAGTGTCCAAGGTACCTCCTCCTCACTCTCCATATGCAGCTCACTGGTCTTGAAGGAGTAGATGAGCTCATTGTCATTTTCACGGTTTGCCAGTCCCGCAAGTATCTTATTGAGCTCGATTGGGTTCTTTGGATTCTTGATGAGTGTCACCTCAAAAAGGCCGTCATCAAGCAGTACGTCAGGACCTGATATGCCCTTGAAGCCTCCTACCGAAAGGGAGTTGGTCACCATTCCAAATATAAACTCATCCTCTATTATCTCACCGTCATGGCTCACCTTCATCCTGTACGAGGTGATATCCATCAGGTGCTTTGCACCCTCTAAAATATATGCGGCATGTCCCAGTATATTTTTCATCTGCTGTGAGGTCTGGTAGGATACCTCTGTAAAAAGTCCAAAGGCTGCGACATATACGAAGGTATCTCCGTTGAAGCCTCCCACATCGCACGGGAATGGAGTGCCGTTTACGGCAACTCTTGCGGCCTCCTCCATATTTTTTGGTATGCCGAGAGAGTTTGCAAAGTCATTGGTACTGCCCGCAGGGATGTATCCTATCGGTACATTTACCTCGCTTTGCTCCATGCCGGTCACTACCTCGTCGAGTGTGCCGTCTCCGCCGCTGCACACTACAAGGTCATACTTCTTAGCCTTTTTCCTGACCTTTTTTATGGCATCTCCCTGACACTGTGTAGGATAAATGGTGATTTTGTATCCGGCCTTTGTCATGATGTCCACGATATTTACCAGGTGCTCCTTTATGAGTCCCTTGCCTGATTTGGGATTAAATACAAATAAAAGCTTTTTCTTCATCTATCTCAGTTCCTCCGCAATCGCCGATAATTTTCTAAGCCTGTGGTTGACTCCCGATTTACCCATTGGCGGATCCAGATAGCCTCCGAGTTCCTTTAGCGGTGCATCCGGATATTCAAGCCGAAGCAGCGCCATCTCCCGAAGCTGCGCCGGTAAATCATCGAGTCCTCTCATTTTCTGTATCAGTCTGATATCCTCTATCTGCTTTACTGCCGCATTCACAGTCTTGCTGATGTTTGCGGTCTCGCAGTTTACTTTACGGTTTACACTGTTGCGCATTTCCTTTAATATGCGCACATTTTCCAGCTTCATGAGCGACACATACGCCTCCATGATGTTGAGACTGTCCACGATGTGGGCGCCCTCCTTTATGTACACTACATAGTGCCCCTTGCGCTCCACTATCTTGGCATCCGTATCGAAGCCGCACAAGAGTTCCTGAAGCTGCTTTGCCTGCTCTTTCGTATGACACACTATCTCAAAATGGTACGCTTTGTTGGGGTCGCTTATCGAGCCTGCCGCCATAAAAGCTCCTCTGATAAAGGCTCTCTTACAGCAGGTCTGCATCAGAAGCAGTCCGTCTGCGGTCTGTCTGTTTATGGGCAATGCCGTGATTTTAAGCGCTGCAAGTATCTTACTTGTTTCCTGCTCATCCAGCGCCTTTGTGGTATCTGTGCCAAAGGCCCGCTTCATAAGTGTGGCATATTTATTTAAAAGCAGCAGGTTTTCGGTGTCTAGCTCAAGGCCGTTTGTTTTTTCATTGATACGGCCCGAGAGCTCTATGATGCCTGCAAGCTCAGCTAGCTGACAGTGCCTGCTTTTTGATATCTGCTTTGCCAGTTCTTCCTTTACATCACTGGAAAATGACATATTATTTACCTCTCAATGCATCCTTTCCTATGTCGCGATGCTCTATCTTAAGTCCATAGTCATTACAGCCGCTAAGCCTCTTGTACAGCTCGTTTGCAAGCGTTACCGAGCGGTGCTTGCCTCCGGTGCAGCCTATAGATATAACAAGCTGGTTCTTGCCCTCAGAAATATAATTTGGAATGAGAAACTTTATCATATCATCAAGCTTGTCAATAAACTCATTTGCCTCCGGAAACTGCATGACATAGTCCTGTATCTCCTTATCATTGCCGGTTTTCGCGCGCAGTCCGTCCACATAGTAGGGATTTGGCAAAAACCTCACATCCATGACTATATCAGAGTCTGACGGTATGCCATACTTGAAGCCGAAGGACAGTATCGTGATAAACAGGTTTTTGTAATCCTCATTCTGCACAAATATCTTTTCCAGCTCAATTTTAAGCTCCCTTGTGAGAAGCTGGCTTGTGTCTATGATATAGTCAGCATTGTCCTTTAAATACTGCAGCTTTTCCCTCTCAAGCACGATGCCCTTATTGATGCGCTCACTTCCTGCGAGAGGGTGATTACGCCTTGTCTCCTTGTATCGCTTTACAAGCACCTCATCCTCAGCATCAAGGAATAGTATCTCATACGGAAAGTTTTTCTGCCTTAGCTGCTCGAGTGTCTGTGGAATCTCATCAATTCCTGAGCCGTTTCGCACATCTATGCCGACTGCCACCTTGGACACATCACTGTGGAAGGTGTTTGAAAAGTCTATGAGCTTATCTAATAGCTGTATAGGCAGATTGTCTATACAGAAATATCCCATATCCTCCATCATTTTCATTGCTGTGCTTTTTCCGGCACCTGACATGCCCGTCACTATTACAAATTTCACTAGAATTCTCCAATCATCTTAACTTCCGGTTCGAGCTTCACTCCAAACTGCTTTAAAACTGTTTCCTGCACGTCTTTTATGAGTGTCAGGACATCCGCTGCAGTGGCTTCGCCCTTATTTACTACAAAGCCGCAGTGCTTCCCCGACACCTGTGCATCTCCCACACTGTAGCCTCGAAGACCTGCATCCATGATAAGCTTTCCTGCAAAATAGCCCTCAGGTCTCTTAAAGGTACTGCCTGCACTTGGGTACTCAAGTGGCTGCTTCTCCACTCTCTTTGCACGAAGCTCTGCCATATATGACTTTATCTCATCCTGTGGCTTTGATGTGAGCCTGAATCTGGCTGACAGCACTATATAGCCCTTTTCCGGGACTATACTGTGCCTGTAGGATAAGTCAAGCTCATCCCTTGTCACCGTCTTTAGCTCTCCCTCTGCTGTGAGCACTGTGGCATCGATTAAGACATCCTTTATCTCTCCGCCGTAGGCTCCTGCGTTCATGACTACCGCTCCGCCAACGCTGCCGGGTATGCCCGATGCAAACTCAAGCCCTGAAAGCGATGCCTCCGCTGCCTTTGCCGCTACTGCTGCAAGGATAGCACCGGCACCGGCTGTGATAATACGACCGTTGTCTTGTGCTGTGATTTCGGACATTCCTTTTCCGATACCTATTACAAGGCCTCTGATGCCCTTATCTCCTACCAGTAGATTGCTTCCGTTTCCTATCACTGCAACCGGCATATCGCATGCCTTTGCTATCTCTATAAGCTTTGAAATCTGACTCACATCAGGCTCTGCATAGTAATCTGCCGGGCCTCCTATACGGAAGGTCGTGTGTTTTTTCATCGGCTCATCCTGCAGGAGACCAAGCCGCGGCAATTGTTCTGTTACACTTTTTACAAATGTCTGATTCATCTTATATTCCTTTAGCCTATGCTTCCTTCAAAAATGCAATGTAGCCTCTGAATGCCTCATATAAATCGACCTTGCTGATGATTTCCCATGGCGCATGCATGTTGAGCACCGGCACACCGCTGTCAATAACATTCATGTCATAGTTTGCGAGAATATATGCGATTGTTCCGCCGCCTCCCTCGTCTACCTTTCCAAGCTCTGCTGTCTGGAATGAAACATCTGCTGTATCCATGATATTTCTAAGCCTTGCAACATACTCTGCGTTGGCATCGTTTGAGCCTGATTTGCCTCTGGCGCCTGTATATTTGTTGAATACGAGGCCCTTTCCGAAGTATGCCGAGTTCTTCTTTTCCATAACCGATGGATAGTTCGGGTCAAAGGCTGCTGATACGTCTGATGAGAGTACCTTTGAGTTTTTCAGCGCACGTCTGACTGCAAGCTCGCTATAGTCTCCTGCCAGGTTCATCACCTCTGCTACACAGTTTTCGAAGAAGCGTGACTGCATGCCGCTGGCTCCTACTGAGCCGATTTCCTCTTTGTCCACAAGCAGACATACACTTGTATATTCCGGTGCGCCCTCTATCTCAAGCATAGCTCTGTATGAAGGATATGCGCACACTCTGTCGTCGTGGCCGTAACCCATGATCATACTTCTGTCAAGTCCGTAGTCTCTTGCCTCTCCGGCAGGTACCACCTCTATCTCTGCTGAGAGGAAATCATCCTCGTCCACACCATACTGTTGTGAAAGTATTGTAAGGATATTGGCCTTTACTCTCTCCTTGATATCCTTGTCGTCCTCGTCCTTTTTAGGTCCCGGTATGCTTCCAATCAGCACATCAAGGCTCTCGCCCTTTATGACCTCTGAGGCCTTCTTGCCCATCTGCTCGCCTGACAGGTGAATAAGCAGATCGCTCACTCCCACTACCGGATCATTTGGCTTGTCTCCGATATTGACTGTCACTGTGCTGCCATCCTTTTTGCAGATGACTCCGTGAAGTGCAAGCGGCAGTGTAACCCACTGATATTTCTTGATGCCGCCATAATAATGTGTGTCTAAAAGTGCCATGTCTGTGTCCTCGTATAAAGGCACCTGCTTTAAGTCCATTCTAGGTGAATCAATATGGGCTCCAAGGATATTCATACCCTTCTCAAGAGGCTTACTGCCCACGATAAACAGCGCCAGTCCCTTTCCCATATTGTTTGCTATGATTTTATCTCCTGCCTTTACGCTCTTTCCTGTCTCGATGAGCTCATCAAGGTCCACAAAGCCGTGTCCTGTGGCATCAGCATAAACTGCTGCCGTGCACTCGCGCTCTGTCTTGCAGCCGGATATGAACCTTCTGTAATCCTCTGCAAATGCAAATAATTTTTCTCTTTCAGGTCCCTGGGGATATTTCTCCCATGCGTTTTTCTTTTCTATTGCCATGATTTATTATACCTCCGAATTTTTTGTAAGATTTGCCTGGACGCGGCGATACAGCTCCTGAGCTGCATTGTAGCCCATCTTCTTTTGTCTGTGATTGACTGCTGCTGTCTCTACGATGACCGCCAGATTACGTCCCGGTCTGATTGGCAGTGAATGACACACTACCTTGTTGCCGAGATACTCGGCATATTCTTCCTCGAGACCGAGTCTGTCGTACTCTGCCTCCTTCTTCCAGTCCTCGAGCTTGATCACGAGGTCTATCTGCTGTTTTTCCTTTACACACTCTACTCCGTAAAGTGTCTTGACATCGATGATTCCGATGCCTCGAAGCTCTATAAAGTGTCTGGTAATCTCAGGCGATGTGCCCATGAGTATATGCTCGTTGATCTTTCTGATTTCCACCACATCATCCGTCACAAGACGATGGCCTCGTCTGATGAGCTCGAGTGCGGCCTCACTCTTTCCGATACCGCTCTCGCCTGTGATCATTACTCCCTCGCCGTATACATCTACCAGCACGCCGTGCACTGTGATGCATGGTGCGAGCTGTTCACCAAGACAATAGATGAGCTCAGCCATAAAGCTTGATGTGGAACGACCTGTTGACAGCACCGGTATGCTGTGCTCTCTGGCCTCTTCCATAAATATCTCATCCGGCTGTAAATCTCTGCAGAAGATGATACATGGTATATCAAACTCCATGAAGCGGCTATAGCGCTCTTTTTTCTCGCTGTCGCTCATCTTCTCTATATAAGTATACTCTACATTTCCGATAATCTGTATTCGTCTCTCCTCAAAATGATCAAAATATCCTGAGAGCTGAAGCGCCGGTCTGTTGACGTCCGAGCACTCTATCGCCCTCTCCTTTAGGTTCATCTCTTTTGTGAGATTGTTGAGATCGAGCAATTCTGCTACCTTTGCAACTGATACTGAGTGTAATGCATCCATTCGCGGTCCCCCTTGATGTATATTTGTTTTTTAGTATACCACAGATTAGCTTCAAAATCTACGTGGCAGAGTGGAAAAATGCATACACTGCCTGTGCTGCTTTCTCGTTCATGGTCTCTGTCTGCATAAGGTCTTCGACATCTGCTTCCTTTATCTTCTCCAGCGACTGGTAGCGGCGCATGAGCGCCTTTCTGCGCGCCGGCCCTATGCCTTCAATATCATCAAGCACCGAATGTACCTGACTCTTTGAGCGCAATGACCTATGAAACTCTATTGCAAAGCGGTGTGCCTCATCCTGTATTCTCGTGATGAGCTTAAAGCCTTCGCCGTGGCGGTCGATAGGTATCTCCACATTGTTGTAATAAAGACCTCTTGTGCGGTGAAAATCATCCTTCACCATGCCACACACAGGTATGTCGAGTCCCAGCTCGGAAAGCACCTGAAGGCATATATTTACCTGACCTCTTCCACCATCCATCATTATAATATCCGGAAAACGGTTGAAGCTGCCTATTTCCTGTGGAGAGCCATCTTTTTCAAGCTGCTTCTGTTCTTCCATGCCATGTGTAAAGCGGCGTGTGAGCACCTCGTGCATTGACGCATAATCATCAGGTCCCGTAACTGTGCGAAGCTTAAACTTTCTGTAATCGCTCTTTTTAGGCTTGCCCTTCTCATACACTATCATGGAGCCGACTGTCTCAAAGCCGTTGATATTGGAAATATCATAGGCCTCCATACGGTTTAAGCCATGTAAGCCCAAAAGTCCCTCTATTTCCTTTACCGCTCCTATTGTGCGCCCCTCTTCTCTCTTTATCCGCTCCTTATCCTGGCTGAGCACTAAGAGTGCGTTCTTGTAGGCAAGCTCAACAAGCTTTTCCTTCATGCCCTTCTGCGGCACCTTTATATTCACCCGCCTGCCTCGCTTTTCGCTTAGCCACTGCTCCAAAACAGCCATATCCTCTATCTCACTCTGCAGCATGACCTCGCGCGGTATAAAAGGTGTTCCGGAATAAAACTGCTTCACAAAGTTATTTAACACATCATCCGCTGCCTCCTCGCTTCCAACCCTCACATGGAAATGGTCTCTGCCTATCAGCTTTCCGTTTCTTATGAAAAATACCTGCACCACTGCATCAGTATCGTCATTTGCAAGTGCTATGATATCCTTATCCTCGCCGTCGGCATTTGTTATCTTCTGCTTCTGCGCTACCTGTTTAACACTGTTTATCAGATCCCTGTATTCAGCCGCCTTCTCAAACTCCATGCTCTCTGAGGCCTTTAGCATTTTATCGCTAAGAGCCTTTATTGTCTGCTCATAGTCACCGTTTAAGAAATCTATCGCTCCCTTTACCGCCACTGCATACTCTTCCTTCGTCACATAGCCCTGGCAGGGCGCACTGCACTGGTGTATATGATAGTTGAGGCACGGCCGGTCTGCGCCTATATCACGCGGCAGCCTGCGGTTGCAGGTGCGAAGCTTATAGATTTTGTTTATCAGATCTATCGAGCTTTTCACCGCTGAGGCACTCGTATACGGGCCAAAATAACGGGATTTGTCCTTTTTCATCTGACGCGAAAACAAAACCCTCGGATAGTCCTCACCCAGCGTCACCTTGATGTACGGATATGTCTTGTCATCGCGAAGCATGGTGTTGTACTTTGGTGTGTGCTCCTTTATCAGGTTGCACTCCAAAACAAGGGCCTCAAGCTCAGAGTCGGTGACTATATACTCAAAATGATCTATATGCTCTACCATCTGTTTTTTCTTGATGCCCTCATTGTGGCTCGCCTGAAAGTACTGATGTACTCGCTTTGTCAGGCTTTTGGCTTTGCCGATATATATGATTACATCATCCTTGTCATGCATAATATAAACTCCCGGGGCATCCGGGAGTTTTTTTAATTCTTCTTTGATATCAAATGTTTTTTCCATATTCGCTCTTTTGGGTTGGTTGTGGTGGAGTTTCGCACTTTCAGGTTGTGTGGTTGCCGGCATGGCACACAGTGTATTCCTCAGGAAAATATGAAGTCAGCCGCGGGTTTTCTCTACGTTTGGTTTTCTTTGTTTGCAAGGCTTTTTCGTCCCTTCTCTTGTCTGGAAGCCCGCGGCAGTTCATATTTTCCTTCTGAACACACTATGTACCCTCCGGCTTTTTCAGTTTATGTGTGCGAAACTCTTTTCTACTGCGCTTTTTATTTGTACGAATTTTTTTATACGCTCTTTCGCTGCGCGAAAATTGCTTGGTTGCTGGTAGCTTGTTTTTTTCAAAACTCGCTTGAGAGATTAAATATCTTTAACGCTGATTAAGGTACTAATTATTTGATGTATCATCCGGCGCTGTATATTCGGAAGATTCATTTGTATCTGCAGGCTGCTCTGTGGTTGAATATACATTATTAAATATATCCGTATCTGCATTTATATGGTCTGTGGCGTTACGGAGGAGTGGATCGGTTGCTGATGTCGTATCTTTCTGTGCATCATTCTGTGCGGCTTCCTGCTCTTTGTTCTCTTCGTCATTCTTCTCCTCGTCCGGGTCAGGGAGTCCCTTCATATCGCGGAACATCTTCATGAATTCCTTACCTGTGATTGTTTCCTTCTCGTAGAGATAATCTGATATACTGTCGAGGATTTCTCTGTTTTCATCGAGGAGCTTCATGGCCTCTGCATAGCTGCTGTTGATGATTGAGAGTACCTCATCATCTATCTGCGATGCTGTATTCTCTCCGCAGATTAATCCTGCTCCGCCCTCTAAGTACTGGTTTTGTACTGTTGCAAGGCACATCATGCCGAATTTATCTGACATTCCGTACATTGTTACCATGGCACGGGCTATCTTTGTGGCATTTTCTATATCATTTGCGGCTCCGCTTGTGACTGAGTTAAATACCAGCACCTCTGCTGCACGTCCTGCCATATATGTTGTGATTTTGGCGAGAAGTTCATCCTTTGTCTCAAGGTATTTTTCCTCTTCAGGTGTCTGGAGTGTATATCCGAGTGCTCCCATGGTACGTGGTACGATTGTGATTTTCTGTACAGGCTCTGTATTTTTCTGCAGAGCTGATACAAGTGCATGTCCAACCTCATGGTATGAGACGATTTTTCTCTCTTTATCGCTCATGACACGGTCCTTCTTTTCCTTGCCGCCGACGGCTACAAGCTCGAAGGCCTCAAAGAGATCTGACTGGTTTACAAGCTGTCTGCCGTTTTTGACAGCATTGATGGCAGCCTCATTAATCATGTTGGCAAGATCTGAGCCAACAAGTCCTGCTGTGGCAAGTGCCAGTGCATCGAGGTCTACCGACTCATCCATCTTGACATCCTTTGAGTGTACCTTTAAGGTCTCCAGACGTCCCTTTAAGTCAGGCTTGTCAACAATGATTCTTCTGTCAAAACGTCCCGGACGAAGAAGTGCCTTATCAAGCACCTCAGGACGGTTAGTTGCTGCTAATATAAGTAATCCCTTTGATGTATCAAAGCCATCCATCTCTGCAAGGAGCTGGTTTAGTGTCTGCTCACGCTCGTCATTGCCACCGCCGTATCTGCTGTCACGGCTCTTTCCTATTGCATCAATCTCATCGATAAAGATAATACATGGTGCCATCTTTTGTGCTTCCTTGAACAAATCACGCACTCTCGAAGCTCCGACTCCGACAAACATCTCCACAAAGTCTGAACCTGCAAGTGAGAAAAACGGTACTCCTGCCTCTCCTGCTACTGCCTTGGCAAGGAGTGTCTTACCTGTTCCCGGAGGTCCCACAAGAAGCGCTCCCTTAGGAAGCTTTGCTCCGATATCTGTATATCTCTTAGGATTGTGAAGGAAATCAACAACCTCCTGGAGAGATTCCTTGGCTTCATCCTGTCCCGCAACATCCTTGAAGTTGACGCCTGTGGACTTCTCCACATATACCTTGGCAGTCGATTTGCCGACTCCCATTCCCATGCTGCCGCCCATCTTCTTTGAAACAAATGCCAAAAGCACCCACAGCAATATAAGCGGAACTATAAAGCTTAATATATTAAAAATCCATGTAGATGTATTATCAGGTATCGCTGCCTTTATCTCAATAGACTTGCCCTCTGAGGTCTTTGCTTTTTTGAGTGTCGGCACAAGCTCATCATCAGCCACACGGCCTGTGTAATATGTGATGTCATAATCCTTGTGTCCGTCATCCACAAGCTTGTAGTCTATCTCGTAGGAATCAAACTCCACGCTCTTGACATTACCCTTGTCGAGCTGTTTTATGAAATCACTGTATGACTTTTCCTGTGTGCTGGCATGCGATATGCTGTTTGATATAAGTGCATACACAAACAATGCCACGAGTGTCAGCAGGATAAATGCCATGATACCCTGTCCGCCACGGTTGTTTCTGCCACCGTTTCCACCAGGTCTGTTACCACCGTTATTTCCGTTTCCACCGGACCCATTATTGCCCGGGCCATTGTTGTAATTATAGTTATTAGGTCCCTGATTATCCATATTTTCTCCGTTCTTTTCTTATTTATTACAAGCTTCAAGGCAATTTTGACCTGTAATTTTTATAGTCATTCCCATGAAACCCTATCCCCGAAAAATATCATTACAGACTTCTTATTTTCCAAGGAATATATTGTATATGAAACCGTCTCCTCACAATATATAAAGTGTGAAGCTTCACTTTATTATAAGAAAAAGTGCGGTCAAAATCAACCGCACTTTCTAAATATTGTATTAAATATAACGAAAAATTATCTGTTCACCTTGTTTGCCGCCTCTATGAAGCCATGGAAAAGCGGATGTGGACGGTTCGGACGCGACTTAAGCTCAGGATGTGCCTGTGTGGCGATAAACCACGGATGCTCCGGAATCTCAATCATCTCCACGATTCTGCCATCAGGTGATGTACCGCAAAGCTTCATGCCATGCTCTGTGAGAGCTGTTCTGTAGTCATTGTTAACCTCATAACGATGACGATGACGCTCGCTTATATTCTCTGTACCATATACCTGGTATGCCTTTGATGTCTTGTCGAGTACACATGGATAAGAACCAAGTCTAAGTGTACCTCCGATATCCTCTATTCCGTTCTGGTCAGGCATAAGTGCGATAACCGGATGAGTAGTGTTTGGATCAAGCTCTATACTGTGTGCGTCATGGAACATACATACGTGGCGCGCATACTCGATGATTGCCACCTGCATTCCAAGGCAGAGTCCCAGATATGGGATATTGTTTTCCCTGGCATACTTAGCTGCTGCAATCATGCCCTCAACACCACGGTCTCCAAAGCCTCCCGGAACGATAATTCCCTGAATACCCTTGAATACCTCTGCTGCATTGTCATCATTAAGCTCCTCTGAGTCAACCCACTTTATATCAACTGTGGTATGCTCAGGAATACCGCCATGCTTCAGTGCCTCAACAACTGAAATGTATGCATCGTGAAGTGCTGTATATTTTCCGACAAGTGCAATCTTGACCTCTTTATCAGGATGACGGAGATCCTCAACCATCTGCTTCCAGTCTGCAAGATCAGGCTCAGGACAGTCGAGATTCAAGCACTCGCATGCAACCTTTGCAAGATTCTCCTGCTCCATGGCAAGTGGTGCCTCATAGAGATACTCCACGTCAAGGTTCTGTAATACGTGTGAATTCGGTACATTACAAAACAGCGCAATCTTGTCCTTAAGCTTCTGGTCAAGCTCATGCTCTGAACGGCATACAATGATATCCGGCTGGATTCCCATGCCCTGAAGCTCCTTTACGCTGGCCTGTGTAGGCTTTGTCTTGAGCTCTCCTGACGCCTTGATGTATGGAATCAGTGTCACATGACACAGGATGGCATTGTCGTGTCCCACCTCATGCTGGAACTGTCTGATTGCCTCGAGGAACGGCTGACTCTCGATATCGCCGACTGTACCGCCCACCTCGATGATTGCGATTGTGGTATCCTCAGATGTGAAATTCCTGTAGAATCTGCTCTTTATCTCATTGGTGATATGAGGGATAACCTGTACTGTTCCTCCGCCATAGTCACCACGACGTTCCTTCTGTAATACTGACCAGTATACCTTTCCTGTGGTGACGTTTGAGTTCTTTGTCAGGCTCTCATCAATAAAACGCTCATAGTGTCCCAGGTCAAGATCTGTCTCAGCTCCATCGTCTGTTACAAACACCTCTCCGTGCTGAATAGGGTTCATGGTACCCGGATCAATATTAATGTATGGATCGAACTTCTGCATTGTCACCTTGTATCCACGAGCTTTTAAAAGACGTCCAAGAGACGCTGCGGTAATTCCTTTTCCAAGACCGGAAACAACTCCACCGGTGACGAACACGTATTTTACAGGCATAATTTTCCTCCTTATCAATATGCTTTGTATATTTGTAAATTCTTAATTTTTAAAATAACCAACTTATTATACAGCCTTAAATTGATTAATGCAATTTATTTTTTAATTATATTTATTATATTTTGTTATAATGCTTCACATCTGGTGACGGACAACCCTGTATTCATCGCCTGAGCGGTAAAACGGACAGCGCTTATAGCTGCTCTGGACAAATCTCGCCATATCATCCTCGTCCATATTTACCGAGCAATAATACTCCTCATCATCCTCATCATATTCATTGTATGCACAAAAATCGCAGCATGTCTCCATTATCTTATCCTTCCATCACTTTTAATATGTATGCTGAAAATCTACTTAAACTGATTGACAGTCTCGTCATATTTGTAATCAATCTGTGCAAGCTTGTCGCAAAGCTCTTTCTCATCAATATCATATGCTGCCGCAAGCTCCTTCAATCCTGAATAATTGTCCCGAAGCTGTGTGTTTACAAAACTAAGCAGCATAACCGGATCCTTTGGTAATGCCATAATCTGCTCCTTATAATTCTATGTAATCTTATTATTCTATGTTATCTTATTATCATAATCATAGCAATTAATTTTCAAATACCTGCTTTATGCTGTCATAGTGCAGGAACACTCCCTGCGCAGCAAGCTCTTTTATTTCATCGAGTGTGGCAATTTTAAACCCAAGTGCCTCCTCTGTCTGAATCTGTACGTCAGACTCCTTGAAATCAAGCTCAAAGCGGTAAACATCCACGAAATAGTTGTCACCCTCGCCCGGATTCTCCCTGTGATAGGTATAGGCAAGCCCTCCCGGACACTGTGATACATCAAGGCCCACCTCCTCCTTCACCTCTCTGCAGACTGCGGTAAATGAGCTCTCACCTGCCTGTGCAGCTCCTCCTGAAACCTCCCACCAGCCCGGTGCCCATGCCTTTGTCATGACACGCTGTGTGATAAGAAATCTGCCATCAGGTCTGTGAATCACGCCAAGCACTGAAAGATGATACTCTCCATCCTTAAGTATCCAGTCGTTTTTTTTCATTGTACGGCCTGTCGGCTTTTTATCCTTATCGTATATATCCCAAAATTCCATTTGAAGCTTCCTTTCTCTAAGTGAGTCTTTAACAATATCATATCATATCCTGCGCAGAAAAGCCAGCAAGTTGTTTACGCAGCTTTTTGCTTTCCGGCAGATAATATTCCATCAGCGACCAGAACCTGGCATTATGGCTTGGCTCAAGCAGATGTGTAAGCTCGTGAACCACCACATACTCTGCGCACTCCGACGGCACCTTAGCCAGCAGAAGGTTGAAATTCAGATGATGTGACTTCACGTTGCATGATCCCCACCTTGTCCTCATCTTCTTTATCGTAAAGCCGTCTGACTTAACTCCCATAACCGGCTCCCATTTGTCTATAAGCCTCTGCAGCTGCCTTTTAAGCTCCAGACGCAGCTCTCTCTCCATGAATGGTGCTAAAACAGGCTCCTGTTCCTTAAGCTGTCTTGCAACAAGCATTTCCCGTGTGGTTTGCTCAATCCAGTCTGATTTGCTCTCCACGAATTTCCTGATTTCCGCATCACTCATGCCATACGGAGCACTCACTGATAGTGTGCCATCCGTGTCCTTCACACGAAGATACATGTTTTTTATTCTTTTCCTGGTTACTTCTATTGTATATCTGTTGTTTATATATATGTTATTTGTACATTTTTTATTTGCATATGCGTTATTCATATTTTCCAGTTTCACACCGTTCCTCTCACGTAATCCGCTCCACGTAAATCCATTTTACAATCTCCGCGCATTTTTGTATACTATAAAATAAAGTAACTATTCAGAACCACTGAGAACAATAAAAGCTGATGCGTCATGCTTGCATGTAAGCAGCAGGTTTTATTGTTCTCTAGGTGGCTCGAATAGAGCCACCCCACACATATGAGCAAAATTAGCTGCACAGCAGCGGCGCTAAACGTCCGGTGGACGTTTGTTCAGCGCGGACCGAAACGGAGTGTAGACAAAGCACGAGTATCGTGCGGTTTTGCGAATATGCGTGGGGGTTCTGAATAGTTATGAAATAAAGAATAAGGAGGCTCATATGACAAAAGAAAAATTAGCCATTGAAGTAATAAAAAGACTAAAAACCGCATATCCTCGCACCGATTGCACTCTTGAGTACGACGAGGCCTGGAAGTTGCTCGTATCAGTCAGGCTCGCAGCCCAGTGCACTGATGCCCGCGTAAATGTAGTCGTGGTGGATTTGTTCAAAAAATATCCTTCCATCGAGGCTCTCGCCGATGCTGATGTTTCCGACATAGAAGAAATTGTACGTCCATGCGGCCTGGGAAAGAGTAAGGCACGTGATATAAGTGCCTGCATGAGAATGCTTCGTGATGATTTTGGCGGTCTTGTGCCTGACAATATGACCGATCTGCTGAAGCTCCCGGGAGTAGGCAGAAAGAGTGCCAACCTGATTATGGGTGATGTGTACGGCAAGCCTGCCATCGTCACCGACACACACTGCATACGCCTTTGCAACCGTATAGGACTTGTAGATGGAATAAAGGATCCGAAAAAAGTGGAGATGGAGCTTTGGAAAATCATCCCACCCGAGGAGAGCAATGACTTCTGCCACAGGCTGGTTGATCATGGACGCGCCGTATGCACTGCACGAACCACACCGCACTGTGACATGTGTGTGCTGAACGATATATGCGGAAGCGTTGTGCATAGCTAAAACAGTAAGGCTGCGGCTCCGCAGCCTGCATGCAAAACGTGAGAAAGGACCGCGATGTTACACACGGTAACAACGCGATCCTTTCTCGAGGAGTTTAGTTATGAAAATGTTTATTAATAAAAAGGGAATAATGTAAAAGGTTTTGTTCCTCTTACAAATACAAGTATATGTGGTAATTATGTCCTAACAATGTACATTTTAGAAATATTTTATTAAAAAAGTCGTGATTATTTTATACTTTTTTTAGATTTGTAATATTCTGTAAATAACAACTAAATTTTTTTGTTAAAAAGTGCCTTACAAAGCTGTATTTTATCCTCATGGCTCTGTCCGGTCAGGCTGTTTTGAAAATCCACAATACCTGCAGCGGTGCTGTCTGTCAGCAGACCTTTTTCTGCGAGACGTCTTTTCATCTCACGCGCTGTACCGTTTCCTCCATCGAACACACGCACCCTATCTCCAAGCACCTCCTGTATCATTTTTCTGACAAACGGATAATGTGTGCATCCCAGCACAACCGCATCTATCTCATCATGCGAATATGAATACAAAAGTTCCTCGAGATACTGTCTCACATCATCACCGTATAAGTCACCTCTCTCAACGAAATTCATAAGCCCAGGACAAGGCAATGGAATAATCTCACCCAAGTGTCTGTATCTGTCCATAAGCTTTTTAAGTTTTTCCTCCCTGATAGTCATAGGTGTAGCCATCACAAGCACTCTCGGCTTTTCCATAAAAAGCATCGCAGGCTTGACTGCAGGCTCTATCCCTACGATAGGAACATCGGGATATTGCTCTCTTAATATACGCACTGCCGCGCTGGTGGCTGTATTGCACGCGACAACAAGCCCCTTAGCATGCTGATTCAAAATCAGCTCCTTTGCATGCTCACAGGTCAAAGCTCGCACCTGCTCAAGTGTTTTGGTACCATAAGGCGCATTTGCTGAATCACCGTAATATATAAAATCTTCGTTAGGCATCACTTCAACCAGGCTCTTTAAGACGCTTATTCCGCCGACTCCTGAATCGAAAACTGCAATTGACATTATAAAAGTCCCTACTTTCTTTATAAAATCTGTTATGATATAATGAATAAAACAAGCTTAAGGAGGCACCTATGGATAATCCTAAAAGTCTTTTTAACAACAACACAAAAGTATGTGAAAACTGTAAAAGGCCTCTGCCACATGACTATAAAGAGAATCTCTGCCCACGATGCCTTGATCTGGCATTATTCCGCGAGGTAAAGGAATTTATCCGTACCCACGACGTAAATGAATACGAGGTTGCAGAACATTTTAAGATACCGCTTAGACAGGTAAAGAGCTGGATAAAGGACGGACGCATCGAGTACAAGCAGTCTGAATCAGCCTCCACTATAGCCGGTCTTCACTGCCAGCGTTGCGGCGCACCTGTTACCTTCGGCACTCTTTGTCCCAAATGTCTGAGACTGTTAAACGGCAGCAAAGGATACTCAACCGGATACGATGCCGGCAAAACAAAATCCAAAATGTACCATTTGGAAGGAGAGGAGTAATTACTCCTCTCTTCTTTTAACCTTTGATCTGTATTTTTTCTCCACCTCTGTGAGGAACTTGTCATCAAGCTCCGCCTTTATAAGTACGTTCTCATCAGGCGATTTGATGATGATATCATAATAAGGTACATCATTCTGACCTGAGGTATAGTCTATTTTCTTGAGCTCATTTCCATTCTCGTAATTGTATACGCTTCTGTCACCTGCCGGTGCGATTGCTGCTACAGACTCCATGCTGTATATTCCAAGGCGCTTTCTGCGGCTCTTGTTTTTAATTTTGGCAAAGCGCAGCTCTCCGTCAAAATATGAATATTCAAACTCGGTGTTCTGTGCCATTATCATAAGATATGCAATAAGTCCAAATACTACTGCAAATAAAATACCCGGTGCAAAGCCGATGCAGATAGTCAGAAGACTTATCGCAGCAAGAGCTACAAGCAGGTACGAAACAAATACCAGCGCCACATTTTTTTTACGCGCAATCAATGTAAATACTTCCATTATAATTCTCCTTTGCATATTGAAAATATATATCTTTATAATGATAACAGATTTTTGCCGTTTCGTATAGATTTTTTCATGGTTATAGGTTAAAATATTATAAAAATTTAGTGAAATTTCGGAGGGTTAAGATGCAATTTAACTTAAAACTGCAAAATGATTTCAAAAACAACATAAGAAGGGAGTGGGCTTTAACCAACGGCCTTGGCGGATATGCCGGCGGTTCAGTCACCGGTGCGATAAACCGTACGCATCAAGGCTATCTGATTGCAAGCCTTCATGCTCCTGTGCAAAGATACGTCTGCTTCTCAAAGACAAACGAAAAAATAGTCACAGACAGCTACACCTATGACCTCTCAAGTGACCAGTTCAAGGGCGGACGCCACACAGACGGTATCCAATATATAAGCGATTTCACATACGATGGAACCATATGCTTTACATATGAGGCCGGTGATATCACCATAAAAAAACACATCGCATTGGCACAGGGAAAAAATCTCGCTGCCGTGGCATATGAGGTTCAAAACAAAGGCGAAGCGGCTAAGCTTTTGATCACGCCTCTTATGAACTTCCGTGAGCACTCTGAAAGCTCCACCGTCGATTCATTAAAATTCGAGGTCCAAAAGCAGGAGCATGGCTTTACCCTCATTCCAAAAGCTCAGGATGACCACTGTATCCGCATTGCTTTTTCAGGCGGGGAGCTTACTGAAAGAGACGACAAATATATCTGTGACCTTGAGGCTCAGACCGAGGTGGACAATGAAGTGCCCGGCCTCGACTGTGCATTTTGCCCATATGACGTGAGCGTGGATATTCCTGCCTCTGCTTCAATGCATTTTTCTGTAATGTGCGATATCGTACCGCTTGAAGCTTGTAACGGCAACGCAGGTTCAGCTTTCGCCAAACACCTTGCTTCTGATAACGAAAGTGCTTTTGAAATACTACGTGCGCAGCTTGACTACACCGATGAGCTGATTAAAAGAAGCGGCTTCACTGATGACTTTGCCGTGAAGCTTACTGTGGCTGCAAACCAGTTCATCGCACACAGACAGTCAACAGGCTATGACACTGTGCTCGCCGGACTTCCTTGGTTTACAGACTGGGGCCGTGACACTATGATTTCATACACCGGCCTGACACTTTGCACCGGCCGTTTTGAAAAAGCCCACGATATACTACTGACCTTTGCTAAGTACTGTAAGGACGGACTCATCCCGAATATGTTCCCGGACAGCGGACTTGAGCCTCTCTACAATACTGTAGATGCATCACTGTGGTATTTTTATGCTGTCTACAAATATCTTGAATATGTGGCCACTCCCGATGCCTATGAATTTATAAAGAAGGATATTTATCCATGCTTAAAGGATATCATATCTACTTATAAAAAAGGCACTGATTTTTCCATATATATGGACACTGACGGGCTCATTCATGCCGGAAGCGGACTCGACCAGGTAACATGGATGGATGTGCGTGTCGGTGACTGGGTTGCTACGCCTCGTCACGGCAAACCTGTCGAGATAAATGCACTTTGGTACAACGCACTGTGCACCATGGATATGCTTCAGGCTAAGTTTGGCGATAACGATGACAGCTACAGACAGCTTGCTTCTCTCGTAAAGGCTTCCTTCAACAAGCGCTTCTGGAACGAAAACACAGGCTGCCTGTATGATGTGGTTGACGAGGATGACGATACAATCCGTCCAAACCAGATTTATGCCGTAAGCCTGCCATTTACCATGCTTGACAAGGAGCGTGAAAAAGCAATTGTGGATACGGTAATGGATAAGCTGTATGTGGGCTGTGGACTGCGTTCACTCGATCCTGACCACAAGGATTACCATCCGATTTACATCGGCTCTCTCTCAAAGCGCGACCACGCCTATCATCAGGGAACAGCCTGGGGCTTTCTGCTCGGTGGTTTTATCAGTGCCTATGTAAAGGTAAACGGCCGCACTAAGGCGACCGCTTTATGCGCTGACAAGCTGCTTGACCCTGTAAGGGAGCATCTGCTCAACAACTGTATCGGCTCAATATGCGAGATATTTGACGGCGATGCCCCTCATAGCGGCCGTGGCTGCTATGCACAGGCATGGAGTGTAGGTGAAGTGCTTCGCTGCTACTGTGAGGATGTACTGCCTATGCTCCCACAAGCTCACTCATAAGCTCGTGGACCGTAGTCATCCGGTTTATGCGGCCCACATTGGCACCGCAGAATACCAGACCATTTTGCATATCTCCTTTAACCGCTGCAATCAGTGCCTTCGTAATACAGTATGGCACTGTTGCAGGGTTACATTTCTCAAGACAATTGTAGCACTTTGTGATAGGCTGCTTTTCATTTTCCAATCCCCTGATAAACTCATTTCTGACAGCACGCCCCGGCATTCCGACCGGGCTTTGTATAATCTGCACATCAGACTCATTCGCGTTCAGATAAGCATGCTTATAGGCATCAGATGCGTCACACTCCTCTGTCGCCACAAAACGGCTCGCCACCTGCACTCCGTCGGCTCCAAGCTCCATGCAGTGCATGACATCCTCATGTGTAAACACTCCGCCCGCTACAATTACCGGAATGTGCTTTTTAAACTTCTCCTCATATGTCTTTGTACAGCTGATAATCTCCTTAATCTCGCTGTCATAATCCATATGCTCCATATCTGCAAGCTGCTCATTGGAAAATCCCAGATGTCCTCCGGCCTTTGGTCCCTCGATAACAATAAAGTCCGCTGTGCGGTTGTATCTGTGTGCCCACATTTTAAGAATCAGATTTGCTGCTCTCTTTGAAGAAACAATCGGAGCAATCCTTGTATGTGACTTTTCATCGACCAGCTCAGGCAGTTCCATTGGAAGTCCTGCCCCGCTTATAATAACATCAGCACCTGCTTCAACCGCAGCCAGAACATGCTCCTTGTAATGCTTTAAAGCCACCATGATATTGACACCTACCATTCCATGTCCACAGGCAAGCTCCTTTGCTTTCTTAATATGCTTCTTGATAGCAATCAGATTAGCCTTTGCCTGGTCCTTTTCAAACTCCGGCTCCTCAAAGCCAATCTGCGCGGTGGAAATCACTCCTACACCACCCTCCTTAGCAACAGCTCCGGCCAGTCTGCTAAGACTCACTCCAACTCCCATGCCTCCTTGAATGATAGGAAGCTTTGCAACCATATCTCCGATTCTCAGTTCTCTCAACATAATATGTACCTCCGAACATGTATAAATTCCATTTTTCTGTTTGACATTCAAATTATTTGATAATCAAACATATACATAGTAATCCTTTATGGTATTCATGTCAAGGTAAAATTATATCATTTTCTATTTTATATAGTTTTTGATACTACATTTCTTGTTTATTGTAACTATCCAATTTTTCTCGATTTTAATATTGACATCAACAGACAAATCGTGTAGAATAACTTTTGTTGTGAGACAAGCCCAGTTAGCTCAGTTGGTAGAGCAACGGACTGAAAATCCGTGTGTCTCTGGTTCGATTCCGGAACTGGGCATTATACAACAAATTAAATATTCCTATGCGGGTGTAGTTCAATGGTAGAACACCAGCCTTCCAAGCTGGATACGTGGGTTCGATTCCCATCACCCGCTTTTTTGTTACCCTTTTTTGTTTGTTCACTAAGTATTTCATAATGCATTTAAACTGTCGTACAGCTGCTTTTACACATACCTATACATAAAACAAAAAGCCGATACACCGTGTCTCCACGAAATGTATCGGCTTTTATTATGCGCTAGATAAAATATGTATTCCCTAATAATGTCTGACTAGAATAAATCTACACGACCTGAAAACTTATCATTTATAACATAGTATGCAGAATACTCCTCCGGCTTGATGTAGATGTTAAGCTTTCTGATGAATCCTGCCTTGTGTCCCTCAGCAACGAACTGAGCCTTAACACGCTCCTCGACAGCTGCTGTATCAACCTCGCTGTTCTGGTACTGAACAATAATCTCCGGCTTTACCGGCTCCTTCTTTGCAGGTTTTGCCTCTTTAGCTGTCTTTGCAGCTTTTGCTGCCTTTGCTGTTGTCTTCTTAACAGTGTCCTTTACATCAGCCTTAACCTCAGCGGCCTTCTCAGCAACCTTCTCAGTTGTCTTTTCAACAGCCTTCTCAACCTTCTCGGTTGTCTTCTCTACGGCTTTTTCTACCTCAGCCTTTACATCGGCTTTTGCATCAGCCTTAGGCTCTGAAACCGGCTGTGCCACTGTTTCCTCTTTTTTTACTTCAACCGGCTTTACTGCTGGCTTTGCTGTCTTTGAGTTATTCTTTTTACGCATACTATTTTCCTCCTCATGCTCATTATTCACATACTAAAAAATTTTCAATTGCAACTAAAGCTTCCTGCTCATCATCACCCTTTGTAACAATATCAACAGTCATTCCATCTGAAGGATTAAATGCCATAATACCCATGATGCTTTTTGCATTGATTTTGCGATTGTCACTCTCCAATGTAATCTCACTATCGAACTTGCATGCCACTTGAACAAGCTCTGCGATTGGATTATCATGACCTTCACATACTTTTGTAACGACAATACTCTTCTTACTCATACGTTCTCCTTAAAAAAAAAGTATTAAACCTGTTTCATACTTATTTAATATATCCCAATTGTAACCGCTTTTCAATCCTTAGGAAAATTTCTGTTAAACTTTACCTAATGAGCTTACATTTAATGTCACAAAATCGGCATTATTACAACATTATTCTGTTTATTTGGTATTCTGTTTATTTTGTCATGTACGTGATAAAATGCAAGCCACCATTATAAAACATTCTGTCAGCATCCTCATAGCTCATCGATGTCGTTGCGCCATTATCCGGATTATAAATATATAAAGCTCCATTTGAAGAGTATCCTGTCACAAGCACTGCCGACGTATTTCCCGTCATCGCAAATACCGGATTGCCCTGGCTGATATAAAAGATAATATCCTCAGAAGACACTCCCTGTAAATCCAGAATTTCCTTGTCCGGCAGGTTGTTTTTGAGCACATCAACAGCACTGCTGCCTGCTCCAATCAGCTCAGACACACTTACCGTAACATCATTGTAGGTAAGCATTGCACTTACTGACTTCACGACACTGTCAGCATCCTTATCGGTTTCATTACATGCAATATTCGCAAATGCATTTACTGCATTTTTTCTTGCCCTCATCCATACATACTGCTGGTTTGAGTCAATTACCACTCCCATGCTGTCATTTGCCTGTTTTATGGCATCCGAGATGTTATCAGATGCAAAAATCACATCCCCCTTTGCATAAACATAGAAATGGACTGTATTGTCATCAAACTTTAAATCAACAGTGGTATCATGCGAATTTATAGTCATCTGTGCTGTCAGCTGCTTCAGCTTATCCGGCTTTTTACCACCTGCTATACTAATAGCGCTGACCGTCAGCTTTGTATCGGACTGGCTCGTATCAAGGGCTATCTTCTGCTTCGAATCAGCCTCCCGGTTCATAATGGTATCCTGACCGATTTCTGCATACACACCATTGTTTTGCGCAATCAGATCTATCGTTACCGTATATCCATCCACAGAAATTTTCTCGACATAGCCGCCCGAAGGGGTATATGTCTTAAGCTCCGACTGGTCAGATGTATCAAGAATAATAAGGCCATTCATCGGAAATGTTGTGTTTCCGGCTGCATCAGAGACCACATCAGCAGCATTCGCCTGTCCATATATGAAATCCTCACCTATGAAGCCAAGCGGACGCAGATACTGGTCGTCGCCCTTTTTGACCTCAAAGGTCTTGCCACTCTTTAAATCCATCACTTTTATGGTATTTGATGAGTACTGATTTGCAGAATCCACCCATGCAAAGTATCTGTTACTCTCCGATGCGCAGTAAGAGCCTGTAGACAAGCCCTCAACCACCTTCTTTACTGACATCGAACCTAAATTAATCCTATAGAGACAGTCATCCATCATGAGATAGAATTCATTCTTCTCATTGAGATAAAGCATCTTGCCCATCTCAGCCTTTAGCACCTCATATGATGTCTTAGAAGGGATAAACGCTTCCTCATCTATAGTATGTGCCAGACCGTCATAATGGTACACACCGGTTCCCACCTCTCCCTCGTGGGTGCCTCTGTTCATATATCCGTATACCACAAAATCAATACTGCCCGCTTCGTCTACACTGACAATCTTTATATCGTGATGATTCCAGTTCTCACGCTCATCAATGCCCTCAGCGTCCCTGAAGCTGAATACCTTGATTATCATTCCATTGTTGATATCATAGGAGTATAAATCTCCCTCCTGGACAAAGCATATCACACTGCCTGCTTCATTGGCCCTGTACTCTGCCTCACTGCTTCTGATGCCAAGCATTACGCTGCCTGAATCCGATATAAAGCTGTTTTCACTGTTAAAAATCTGATTTGCCGTTCTCTCATAGTTGAGCACGTACATACGGCTTTCCGTCTGGCGCAGCCTGAAATATTCTCTCACATTGTAATACTCAGTCTCACCCTTACCGTCCACACAGCTCATCACATAGTCTATTGTGACCACATCATAAGAATCGTTTATTTCCTTTAGGGCTATGACAGGATTCGTATACTGTGCAGCGGCCATTGAGCCCCAGGTAATCTGACTCACCGTAGATGTCAGATCCACATGTGCAAGCGTATTTCTGTCACCGGTTGTTGTCTCCATATATGTTGTAAAGAAGGATTTGTCATCCTTTATAAACGTCTCATCATGAAACTTCTTTGCAAACTCAACAACCTTTGCAGCTGCCTTTCCATCGGTCTGCATAATCCTGCTGTAATAATATACATTATCCTGACCGCTTGTGATGGTAAACACCAAAAGATACTCAGTATTTTCATCCATAACATTCGGCATGCTTATGTCCGCCTGAATAGTATTATCCTTATTAGAAAAAGAAGATATCTCGTCATCGGCCACCAGCCTCTTGCCATCCATGCTTCTGATCTTGTATGATATCCTGTCAACAGCCATGCCATATGTTGAAATGGATAATGAGAGCTTCCTGTCATCCGAAATTGGAATAACGCAATCGCGCATCTTTGTCGGATCCATCTCAGTAGTATATCCATGGAGGGTGTTTATCTTTATTTTATCCAGATTAAATGACATAACCGGCAGCGTTGCATCCGCCTGCTTCGTGGTCATATCCTTATTTCCTTTGTTTGTAGTTATGCAAAATGTAATTAATGCTGCAATAAATACTACTATAAGTACTATCGGCTTTATCACTTTCTTACTCATAAAATCATATCCTTATATCTACCAGAATCTTTGGTACCTTCTGTATCTGCATCTTCGTCTGCAGAGTTCACAGTTAAAAAGTATGCCCGCTATTGTACAGATAAAGCACCTGCTGCTTTGCTCTGAGATAAATCTGCCGGCAATCCTGTCTGCCTCATCGAAAAGACGCTGCCTGTCAGGCACCTCATCATAGATAAAGCTGCCCTCATACTCCAGCTCATCCATTCGCTGCTCTACTGCAGACTGTATCATCGCCGTATCATGCGGATACATATCCTTTATCATCCCCAGGTCCTTTGCAAATGCATCCTCATTTTTATAGTAATCCATAAACGGAAATGTTTTATAAAAAGGTAACATCAAAAAACCTCTTTTTAATCATTATATGCTATATTCAGCTATTAGTTGCATGCTATAACAAACAATGCTGCAATAAAAATGCATGCGCCCAGGAATTTCTTTCCCGATACCTTCTCCTTCAGTATCACGCTGGAGCATATCATCATCACAATAATCGTCAAATTAAAAATATAACCTGCATAGCTGCCGGACATTGAAACTGCCCTGCCATAAAAATCATATGCTAACGGGTATGCAATGCCTGCAAGAATCAGGCATATACCATCAACAAATGACATGGATCTGATTTTCTTCATGCCTCCTGTTGCAATAGTAAATATAATAAGCACCAGCGTTCCTATAAACACACACCAGAACGCAATAAAGCCCTTATCCGGCTGTATCCCGCCAAGTGACACCAGAATATGTGCTGCCGACGCACAAACTGCAGCAAGAAGCGCAAACAAAATACCTGTTCCATCCAGATTTAAAATAACCGTTCCAACAATCATGAGTGCAATCGCTATATAATCAAAAGTGTCAGGAGTGTTATGAAACAGAAAAAATCCCGCTGCAAGCGTGATTATATAGCTGCATTTAACTATAGCTGTAACCTGAAATGTGTAGCCCTCATGTATGGACTTAAAAAAACAGATGCCAAAAAGCCCTGTTGCAAGTCCTGCCAGAAGCATAAATATAACGCTCCTTTGGCCGAGTGCAATCAGGCTGCTTCCCATTATATTATCTTTCCTGTAAAAAAATATAGACGCACATAAAACAATCCCGGCAATGCTTCCCGCCAGCGCCGGGTCTGTCTTTTTAGTTCCAACCTTGGCCAAAATAGGCACACATGCTGCAATAAATGTTGCAGCACATGCCCATATAATTCCTGTCATATACATTACCTCACCACGTATCTATTACTGTGACTGTGCAGCACTATCTGCAGTTCCTGTACCCTGACTGGCAGCCCCGCTATTTGCCGCACCTGATGTGCCGCTGTCTGTAGTGCTGTCAGCCATATCTGACTTGACGTAGTCAGAGCTGACATAGCCTGTCTGTCCCTGGAAGATAACCTGTGTCCATCCATTGTCCTCTGATACAAACTCAAGCTTCACATCCTGTGCTATAACAGTAACTATATTTGCGTTTTTATCAGGCTTCTCTCTCATGTTTACACTGCTTGTAGTAGTGACATAAGTTTTTTCGGTTCCCTCTGTAGTCTGCTGTGGCAGATATATGGCGCCTATCTCTGTATCACTATCGCCGGCACTGTCAGTTTCACTTTCGCTAACTGCATTCTGTTGTACCTTGTCCTGCTCCTTTTTTTTGCCGCCCTTTGAGGTAACGGTAATCACTATTGTAGCAATCAGGGCAATAAGAAAAAGACATATTGCTGCAAAAATCAGTCTGGCGATTATAACATCTTTTCTGTGGCTCGCTTTCATATTATTCTCCTTTTGTATTATCTGTGTTTTGGCTCATTATAGCATAATAATCTAAAAAGAAAAAGGCAGTTAATAGAATGTTTATTGGTAAATTTCTATAAATTACCTTATAATATTTTTAAACTACAGCACATCATATCAGAGGGAGATAAAATCATGGAACAAAAGACACCTTTTAAGGAGCTGACATTCAGTCAGAAAATACAATATATATGGGACTATTACAAAATACCGATATTTCTTGTCATTATCGGAATCATAGCAGTCACAACCTTTATTTGCGGCCGGCTTGCGCAGAAAAATACTGTTTTGAGCGTATTATGCGTAAATGCAGAAAACAGCGCCACAGAGGACAGCGGCGCCGATATTTTCAATGACTTTCTCACAGATAACGGCTATGATTTGTCAAAGGATGAAATTGCCTTAAACAAAAATATCTGTGTCGATGTAGACAAAAGCGGCCTAGACTATCAGAACATGGCAGTCCTCACAGCATACTTTGCTTCTAACGAATACGATATATGCTTTATGGATGATAAGACCTTTGATTATTACGCCAAAAATGTCTGCTTTGAAGATATAAGCAAATATCTGGATAAAGCCGTCCTTGAAAAATATAAGGACAGGCTTGCATATGTGACAATAGATGGTAAGGAATATCCTTGTGGTATCAGGCTTTCAGCAGATGACAATAAATTTGTCAAAGCCTCCGGCTTATACTCTTCATGTACTGTCGGAGTGTGCTGTGACTCCTCCCACGATGCTATGGTCAAAAAATTATGCGGCTACATATTACAGTAGCCGCATTTCTATTTCTTCTGCTTTTATCTTATGAATTTCTCCTGTTTTTAAGCTTCAGGATTCCACCTATTGCAAGAAGTACTACACTCAGGCATGAAACAATAAACAAATCAGGAACATAGTCCTTTATTACCCAGTATGGTATACCTCCGACAATAGGCGCAATAACTATGCCCACCGGCAAAAACAGATGCAGAAAAATATTCGCTATCAGGTTTCCGCTATTGTCTGTTCTCCATTTGTGCGACTTGATAATCTCCATCAGCGCAACCAATATAAATGCTGCAAAAACAAGGTCATAGAACAGGTGCGCATCGACATAATCCTTTGGGTCAAGCTCGTCTGTTGCATATCCCATAAGCGTCATCACAACCTTTGAGGTTACCTTGTTCATCAGATTGTTTGTGACCATATAGTCATTGGTATTTGCGAGGAATACAACACCCACGCCGCTCTCCGGAAGCAGATACATGTCTGCGATATAGTTTTCCGTGAGACCTGTGTGATTGTACACTGTCTCGACATATTTATCCGAACGTACCCAGCCCATACCATAGCCTGTCTCACCTGACTCATCCATAGGAACTGTTACACGAAACATTGTGCTAAGGCTCTTGTCAGAGAGTATTCCATAGCCGCCACGCAGATACATCTGCAGATATTTTCCCATATCATTTGCACTGGATGCAATATAGCCCGCCGGTACAGTGGACCACGAATCGCTGAGCGGATACTTCACATCGCTTTCCACCGAAAAACCGAAATAATTGTTGTGGCCTGTAATCAGACCATCCTCCTTCGCTTTTGCATAGGCTGCGCTGCTGTGAGTCATGCCAAGTGGTGTAAAAAATGTCGCTGTCAGATAATCGCTGTAGCTAACACCTGATACTTTTTCCACTATAAGCCCAAGTATGTCATAATTGACATTCGCATAGGTATATTCTCCATTTTTGCCAACAATCTTTGCATTTCCCACATGCTGGTACACGCCAAGTCCGCTAGTGTGATTGAGCAGCTGTCTTATTGTAATCCTTGTCGCATCCTTTGGATTTTTGAATACCTCAGCTGCATCCAGATAAGGATTTACCGGGCTGTCAATATTCAGATGTCCTCCCTCATACAGCTTCATGATGCATGCCGCAGTAAACGACTTGCTGAGTGAACCGGTGATAAACGGCGTGTCAAGGCTCTTGCACTCCCCATATGTACCGGAGAAAAGCACGCCCTCTGCATCTACCACCTCAACAGCCATGCCCGGAATCCTGTAATTGTCGCAGGCCGCCTTTAAGGTATCCTCTATCTCTGTATATTTCGGCGAATAATTGTTGTTGTCAAGCCTTGGTATCATATCTATCACAAGACCTACTATAATAGCAACCACTATTCCCATCAGAGCTCTCTGTGGTATCAGTCCGATATAATGTGCATAATTGGTATATGTCTTTTTCGCCATATCCTCGGTACCCTTTATCCACACCTTCGGTGTATGTGCATACCAGCCACAGTATACTACCAGTTCAAGAAACAATAGGACTGCCATCCATATCAAAAGTGCAAACACAAAGCCCGTTGAAAAGCTTGTTGCCCCTGCTATTGATGTCAGTATGACAAGCGCTATCGTCCAGAATATAAGTGTCGGAAGCTTCTTTACAAACTTCTCCCAGTCTGTCATGATACGGATATTCCGATTTCTGTAGCCGCGCATATGCATGACCTTTTTCTGCAGCTTCTCGGGCATATTGCTTATCTTATATGCCGGATCCCGCTTTATACGTATTACTCTGTATATGCCAAATATTAAGCAGCAGACTATTATCTCAACTGCCAGTACCATTCTATCAACCACCTTATGTCTTATTTACAGTCGTTTGAGACTGTACTTTACATAAAAATTTAGCACATTTTTTGTGCTATGTAAACACAAAATAATATTAATACTACGGGCCGTAAGCCCCACAAAGCGGTGGCGCACACTAACTCCCCTTCGAGCTACGCTTTGCTGTTAAGTGGCTGTACGAATTATGCTTTTTACGTTTTCCATGCTCGACGAAACCGTCGAAACTCGCCCTCCATGGCTCGATTTCTCCTTGCCCTGCCTTCCATGGCCGGGCATTTCTGTGTTTCTATGCATAATTCTACAGCCGCTAAACAGCTCCGCTATGCGCTCTCACGGGAGTCCGTGTGCGCCACCGCATTGCGGGGCTTACGGCCATTGGGTTGTGGATTTATTTACTTCGTAATTGGCATAAGTGCCGGTTTACAGGGTGCACATGCTCTCGTGGGAGCGCATAGCGGAGTCACTTAGATACTGTAGAATTATGCTTCACACGCAAAAATGCCCCGCCATGGACGGCGGGGCAAGGCGTTATGCGCCACGGATGGCGCATAAAAGCCGGTTTTGTCAAGCATAGAAAACATAAAGAGCATAATTCGTACAGTATCTTAGTGATGCAGCGTAGCGAACACGAGAGCATGTGCACCACGGAAACCGGCACTTATGCCACATATAACAGCTACAAATCAGTTCTGGCCATAGTATGCGTTAGCCCCATGCTTACGGTAGAAATGCTTCTCCTTTATGTTGTCCGGGGCTGGCTTCACGTCAGGATTTACTGACTCTGTGAGTCTGGCCATCTTTGCCACTTCCTCAAGGACAACGGCGTTGTGCACAGCCTCAGCCGCATCCTTTCCCCAAGCAAACGGTCCGTGATTCTGACAGAGCACAGCCGGTGTGTATACAGGATTGATTTTTCTGTTCTCAAAGGTCTCTATGATGACAAGGCCTGTGTTTTTCTCATAGGCTTCGTTGATTTCCTCTGAGGTGAGATTTCTCGCACATGGAATTGAGCCCAGGAAATAGTCTGCGTGAGTGGTGCCATAGAGCGGAATATCCCTGCCGGCCTGTGCCCATGCAACTGCCTCAGGTGAGTGTGTGTGTACAATTCCTCCGATATCCGGATACTTTTTGTAGAGCTCTAGGTGTGTTGCAGTATCTGACGAAGGCTTGTATTTTCCCTCTATCTTATTTCCTTCAAGATCCATGACTACCATATCATCAGGGGTGAGCACATCATAATCCACTCCACTTGGCTTGATGACAAAATAGCCTGTTTCCCTGTCAATTCCACTGACATTGCCCCATGTATATGTGATAAGCCCTCTTCTTGGGAGCTCCATGTTTGCTTCGTAAACCTGTTTCTTTAATTCTTCAAGCATTTTTTGTTCCTCTCTTATTATTTTTTACTGCTATTACAGCGGAAGCGCCTTTACCATGGCACGCTCTGCCTCAATTGCTGCCTTATATGTATTTATGTACTCATCAAAGCCCTTTACATCGTCAGGGTCCGGCTGCATTACTATGCCCTTTTCGCCATTAAATACCCTGTCTGAAAGATATTTTTCCAAAGGCTCTCCATCTGCTTTATTCACCATATAAGCTGCGAGCACTGCCATGCCCCACGGACCGCCCTCTCCGGCTGTCTCCATGACCGCAACCGGTGCATCCATGGCTGCTGCAAGTATGCTCTGGCCCACGCCCTTTGTCTTGAACAGACCACCATGACCGTAAAGTGTGTCTACCTTTACTTTTTCCTCTTTAAAGAGAATATCACAGCCGATTTTTAGTGTTGCAAGACTTGCATAGAGATGTGTGCGCATAAAGTTTGCAAGATTCATCCTTGCATCCGGCTTTCTGGCAAACATAGGTCTGCCCTCGTTGAGTCCGATGACAGGCTCTCCCGAGAAAAGGTTAAAGGCTACAAGGCCGCCACAGTCCTTATCGGCTGTAAGTGCATTGTTGTAGAGCTTTCCATATATGTCATTCATATCTATATCCATGCCAAACAGCTCTGAAAATTCCTTGAATAATCCCACCCATGCATTTAAGTCTGACGTACAGTTGTTGCAGTGCACCATAGCTACCGCATCTCCCGATGGTGTGGTGACCATATCAAGCTCCTCATGGACTGCCTTAAGTGCCTTTTCAAGCACCACCATAGCAAATACAGATGTACCCGCTGATACATTTCCGGTACGCACTGCAACAGAATTGGTTGCGACCATTCCCGTGCCTGCGTCTCCCTCAGGCGGTGCAAGCAATATACCGCTCTCCAGATTGCCGCTTACATCAAGCCTTTTAGCTCCTTCCTCTGTCAGCGTACCTGCCTTTTCTCCAGCCGTAAGCACCTTTGGCAGAATGTCTCTTATATCCCACGGATATTCTTTTACCTTATCTAATGCTGCAAATTTATCAAGCATTGCCGCATCATAATCCCTGGTCTTCGAATCGATAGGAAACATGCCTGATGCCTCACCGACACCCATGACCTTTTCACCTGTGAGCTGCCAGTGAATATAGCCTGCTAATGTTGTGAAATATGATATCTTTGATACATGCTCTTCTTTATTTAATATAGCCTGATACAGATGCGCTATGCTCCACCTCTGCGGAATATTAAAGCCAAGCACCTCAGTAAGCTCTGCTGCAGCCTCACCTGTGATGGTATTTCTCCATGTCCGAAATGGCACAAGCAGATTATCCTCCTTGTCAAAAGGCAGATAGCCGTGCATCATGCCGGAAATACCGATTGCCGCAAGCTTTTTGATGGTAACTCCATACTTTTCCTTTGCATCCTGCGCCATTTTGCTGTAGCAGTCTGAAATGCCCTCCCAAATCATATCCAGGCTGTATGTCCAGATGCCGTCCACAAGCATGTTTTCCCAATCATGGGCACCTGTGGCTATAGGAGCATGGTCCTCCCCGATAAGCACCGCCTTTATTCTGGTAGAACCGAACTCAATTCCGAGCACAGCCCTGCCGCTTTCAATAACACTTTTTACGTCTGACATAATATACCTCCACCTTGTAATGTAAATTTCTGAATAATTAGCTTAAATTATTATACTGTAATTGTACAACGTTTTTCTTCAAAAGTAAACATAAGAAAACATAAATATACATAAATTTTAAAACGTTTTCAAAAGTGTTCAAAAGTGAATATCACTTTTTTTATTAAAATTTCAGATTATATTGATAGAATGTAAAAATTATGTTATGTTATATGTGTTTTGTGTAAACTAAATATGTATAACTGGAGCAAATAGTAAAACAAATTATTTTTACAAACGGAGGTAAACATGAACATTTACTCTATATTGCAGTTATGCGGTGGACTTGCCTTTTTCCTTTTCGGAATGCATGTTATGTCAGGCAGTCTTGAGAAGCTCGCAGGAGGCAATCTCCAAAAGATACTTAAGGAGGTAACCTCAAACCCTATCAAGAGCTTATTTTTTGGAGCAATAGTCACTATTGCAATCCAATCCTCATCCGCACTTACTGTTATGCTTGTCGGACTCGTAAACTCCGGCATCATGGAGCTTGCCCAGACTGTTGGTGTCATCATGGGTTCCAACATCGGAACCACTCTCACCGCATGGATTCTTAGTCTTTCAGGTATCGAAAGTGACAATCTGTTCATCTCGATGTTAAAGCCTGAGAACTTCTCCCCTGTCATCGCGCTTATCGGTGTGATTATGATTATGGGAAGCAAGAAGGAAAAGCGCAAGGACGTTGGAATCATCATGGCAGGTTTTGCCGTACTTATGTATGGTATGCAGCTCATGAGCGGCGCTGTATCACCACTCGCAGATATGCCTGAATTTACCGGACTGCTCACCACCTTTAACAATCCATTCCTCGGAGTGCTTGTAGGTGCTGTATTTACCGGAGTCATCCAGTCATCTGCCGCATCAGTTGGTGTGCTGCAGGCTTTAGCCATGACAGGCGCTATCTCATATAGCATGGCTATCCCGATCATCATGGGTCAGAACATCGGTACATGCGTGACTGCACTGCTTTCGTCAATCGGCGTAAACAAAAACGCCAAGAGAGTATCCATCATCCACATCAGCTTCAATCTGTTCGGTACAGCAATAGGACTTGTAGTATACTGTATCGCACGTTATGCTGTTGATCTGACATTATTTAATGACAGCATCACTCCTGTAATGATTGCGGTGTTCCACTCAATCTTCAACGTCGCTACCACTATTATCCTTCTTCCGTTTAGCAATTCCCTTGTAAAGATTGCTAAGAAGCTTGTCACAACTGACAACGCAGACGGACAGGTTGTACTCGACGAGAGACTTTTACTCTCACCTGGACTTGCTGTCAAAGAATGTCTTGAGAAGACAAACGAGATGGCTGAGCTTGCAAGAGACAGCTTCAAGAATGCTTTAGATCTCTTTGACAATTACTCAGATTCAAAGTTTGATGATATTGAAGTCATGGAGGAGCGCCTTGATTACTTAGAGGATCAGCTTGACACCTTCCTCATTCACTTATCCGGAAAGGATGTTTCTGAGGACGGCAACAACGAGATTTCAAAGATGCTTCATGCAATCAATGACTTCGAGAGAATCGGAGATCATGCGATAAATATGGCAAAGCTTGCCAAGCAGATTGATGACAACAAGCTTGAGTTTTCAAAGAACGCAAGAAAAGAGCTCACGGTGCTCAACAATGCTCTGCGCGAGATTCTCACTCTCACTGTAGAGGCATTTAGCAAAAACGATTTGACAGAGGCAGTCAAGGTTGAGCCTCTTGAGCAGGTTATTGACGATCTCACCAAGGAGATTAGAAATTATCATATCGAGCGTCTTCAGAAGGGAAAATGTGACAGCAGACTCGGCGTATTCCTCACAGATTACATCACAAACTGTGAGAGAGCTTCGGATCACTGCTCAAACATTGCTGTATGCCTGATTCAGACACACAACTCATCATTCGAGACACATGATTATCTCAATGAGCTTAAGGCCGGACAGGAGCCTGCATTTGTAGGTCAGTTCACCATGTATCAGGACAAATATCATCTTGATGAGGATTATAAAAAAGCAAAGAGTAAAAAATCATCGAAATAATATAACGTAATTAAAAAGCAGGATTTCTGATTAATTTCAGAATCCTGCTTTTTTCATCGTCTGGATATGAAATGCTTCACAATCGTATAAAGCACTATGATGCATGCAAACACATATCCCATCACGCCAATTGCCGGTATGCCAAGTATCTTTGGCGACATATCTGTGGTACACACGATGCTTGAGCTGATTAGAAGTGCCATAACCCAAAGACCCATGACAATATTTCTCACCAGCCTGTGCAAAAGCCTCGCAAGCTCATCAGAAGCATGCATGTCAAGATTTATGCGTGTCTGCCCTCTTTGATATTCCTCGAGTATCTGCGCCAGTCTCTCCGGCAGCCCCAGCATGCGGTGAGCTGATTTGTAGGCTGTCTTTCCGGCTTTTTTAAGCTCTCCCCGGAAATCAAAATTCTTGAACATCTCCTGCTTTATCCTCGCAGAAGCAATCCCGACCATGTTGATGCCCGGTGCAATGTCCGCGAGCACTCCCTCTATCTGCGTGATGCCTCTCGCAAGCATTGTAAGACCGTGTGGCATAACAATACGGTTGTTCTTCATTACCTCCAAAAGCTCCTGGATAAACTCTGCGACATCGACCTGTCCCATATCCAGACTACCATATTTATTTATGATTATCTTGATATCCTTGTACAGCTTTGCTCTGTCAGGCTCCCCCTTAAAGTCACCGATTGCAAGCACCGCATCCTCTATCATTCCGATATCGTTCATGGCGATACCGTAAACAGCATTGCTCAGTTCCTTTTTGTCATGCTCAGAAAGCCTTCCCATCATGCCCATATCAATCCAGACAATTTTGCCATCCCTTATCCTTACATTGCCCGGATGCGGGTCCGCATGGAAGAAGCCATCCTCTATCACCTGCCTGATATAGTTGTCAATCAGCTTGCTGCCTATCTCTTCAAGGTCATAGCCATCCTTTAAAAGTCCTTCCTTGTCATCGATATTAAAGCCCTTTATATACTCCATGACAAGTACATGCGATGTGGTATACTTGCGGTAAAGCTTTGGTGTGGCCACAAATGCAACATCCCTGTTATTGCTGGCAAACTCCTCAATATTGGATGCCTCAAGCAGGAAATTCATCTCCTCCTGCGCCACCGCCCACATCTCATCAAGCACCATGTCAAAATCCACAATGCCCTTTATGGATATGGGTGGCACGAGTTTAACTGCCTTGTGAAGCAGTGCCATGTCCTTTGACATTACCTCGTGAATGCCCTTCCTTTGCACCTTCACAACCACCTGCTCACCGGTTTTAAGTGTGGCCCTGTGTACCTGCGCTATAGACGCTGCCCCGAGAGGCTTTTTATCTATTGAAGCAAAAACATCCTTCCACGAATAACCAAATGAAGCATCTATGACAGCCTCCATCTGCTCAAACGGCATCGGCTCCACATCTGAGCATAGCTTCATAAGCTCCTCACAATATTCCTTTGGCAGAATATCCGAGTGAAGCGACATTATCTGTCCAAGCTTAATATAGGTAGGTCCCAGCTCCTGCAATATAAGTCTGAATTTTTCGGGTGTAAGTCCATGCGTGAGCTTGTACTTCTTCAGTACCGCTGTCATCTCCTTCAGGCGGCTATCCATACTAGTTCACGCTTTCCTCTTTATCGACCTCAGCTTCTATTTTTATATCCGCTGTCTGTGATTCTCCACCGGAAGCACTTTTTCCATCGGCTGAAGTATCTGTTACAATGTCCTCATCCTCGAAAACGCTTTCATCAGCTTCTTGATCCACGTCAGCCTCATCCATCTGTGCAAGCTTGCTCTTTAAAGCCTGTATCTGCTCAGGTGTCATCTTGTCCAAAAGCTCCTCAAGCTCCTCCGGTGACTGTGGCTTAACAGACACATTTACATTTTTCTTTACTGTATCCTTGATATTGTGCTTAAGCTCCTGATTGAGCACCTTGCCCTGCTCGACAGTCAGCTCACCTCTCTTGACCATCTCATCAAGCACTTCCTTTGATTTCTCAGCAGTCACTGCCACTGTTCCTATTCCTGCAAGTAAAATCTTCTTTAATCCGTCTGTAAGTCTTTCCATGGTAAAATCCTCCGTTTCCTGTTATTATAGTGAAACAATCCTTGGCACAAAAATGATAAGTCCAACTATCGCGGCCATTATTGCTGCCACAAGCACTGCTCCTGCTGCTGTGTCCTTAGCTGTCTTGGCAAGCGGCTTTCGCTCTGTCGTTACCAAATCTACAACAGACTCAATTGCAGTGTTTACCAGCTCCAGCGCTATCACCAGTCCAAACAGCGTCAGGCAGATGCACCACTCGGTCGGTGTTATCCCAAACACCGCTCCTGCTATCACTACAAGTATCGCGACAGTGCAGTGTATCTTGATATTGCGCTCATTTCTGATGCATGTAAATATGCCCTCGAAGGCATAGCCGAAGCTTTTGTACAGAGGTGGTTTCTTTGCTTTTTTCATGTTGATACCTCTCGTGATTTAATTTTGGAATTAGTTTTGATGCCTTTTACTATGGTACTATTGTATAACTTTTCGGTTCAAAATAAAAGAGGATTGTGCAATATTGTTCAAAAAAGTAGAAGTAATTGACATTATAAATTTATCGTACTAACCTAAACACGTAAAATATATAGTTATAAAGGTAATCATATATGACAAATTTACATTCAGATAAAATAAAAACAGCAAACCTTCATACTACAACCAATCATATTTATACAAATACTAAACTTCGAAAGCTTTTGGTTCCAATAATAATAGAGCAGCTATTGGCCTCTCTTATGGGAACTGTGGATACAATGATGGTCAGCAATGTAGGTTCTGCCGCTATCTCAGCGGTCTCGCTTGTAGACTCAATCAATATCCTTGTCATACAGGCACTTTCAGCGCTTGCCGCCGGTGGTGCGATTCTCTGTTCACAGTATCTGGGAAGTCACAATACAAAAGGTGCCCGCCATGCTGCAAGACAGGTATTTTTTGTCATGGCATTTCTGTCTGTACTTTTATCTGCTTTTTGTCTGATAACAAGAAAGCCACTGCTTCGTGCCATATTTGGTGCTGTTGAAGCTGATGTAATGAGGAACTCACAGGTTTATTTCTTTTTTACACTGCTGTCATTTCCTTTTATAGGTCTCTATGATGCCGGCGCATCCATTATGCGCGCACAGAATAACAGTCGCAATCCTATGGTCATATCTGTTATTTCGAACTTTATGAATATCGGTGGAAACGCTATCCTGATTTTCGGCTTCGGCATGGGTGTTGAGGGAGCTGCTATTTCCACTCTCGTATCCCGAATATTCTGCGCGATTGTCGTTATCATACAGCTTCGAAGGGAAAATGAACCGATTTTCATAAAGAACTATATGTCTATACGCCCTGAATGGGGCCTGATTAAAAAAATCCTGCTCATCGGTATCCCATCAGGAATCGAAAACAGCATGTTCCAGTTTGGAAAGCTGGCTATCCAGTCTACTGTATCCACTCTTGGAACAGTGGCCATCGCCGCCCAGGCCATGACCAATATCCTCGAAAACTTAAATGGTATTGCCGCTATCGGAATAGGAATAGGTCTTATGACTGTTGTAGGACAGTGTCTGGGTGCCGGCAGAAAGGATGAAGCTGTCTACTATATCAAAAAACTGTCACTGGTGTCTGAGGTTGTAATCATTGCCAGCTGTCTGATTATTTTCATACTCACAAAGCCCATTACAATGCTTGCCGGAATGGAACCTGCCAGTGCACGGCTCTGCTTTGAGATGGTTACCTTTATCACAATTGTCAAGCCAATCTGCTGGGTACCATCCTTCATCCCGCCATATGGACTGCGTGCCGCAGGCGATGTGAAATTCTCCATGATTGTATCCTGCTGCACAATGTGGCTTTGCCGTGTAAGCCTGTGCATATACCTCTGCCGTGTATGTGGCTTTGGTCCGATTGCAGTGTGGATTGGCATGGCTTGTGACTGGATGCTTCGTTCTATTATATTTACTGCCAGATTCCACTCAAGAAAATGGCTGAATCATCATGTCATTGATTGATAATAACAATCTACACTATGCTCTATTCACAAATCTGTATAATATAAGTAAAGGAAAAACATGAAAAACTATCAACCGGACTATTACAACAATTTCAAATGTATTGCTGACAAATGCAGTATCACATGCTGTCAGGAGTGGAAAATTGCAGTAGATGACGCTACAAACCGCAAATGGAAGAAGCTTTCTGCTGATAAAGTGTTTGGAAAAAGTGACAATCTAAGCTCTTACACATGCCATAAGGATGGCAGTCTGGTTATTAAACTGGACGAAAAACATCGGTGTCCGTTTCTTTCAAAGGATAAGCTATGTCATCTTGTAATGACATACTCAGATGAAGTGCTTTCAGAGACATGTTCACTGTTTCCCAGAGAAATTCACCGGTTTTCAACCCACGAGGAACGAACACTCATGCCGTGCTGTCCGGCAGTTATCGACCTGTGGTGCGAAAAACCTGTCACATTTCCTGTAATATCCGAGCCCCGGAATAATTTATCTACGGCATTTTTAATCCGTGATAATCTGATTAAACTGATATCTGACCAAGGGCTTCCAGTGGAGCAGGCTTTGCTTGACGGGCTTTACATTTTATTGGAATTACATAAAAACCAGCCAATCACCAAAGCACATATACAGGAATATTTTTCCGGCCATACGCTTAATGAACTGAATACCGCCATGGAAGATATCCATATCCCGGACGAAGATACATTTATTGAATGCAATGAGCTGCTTCAGGATTTATCAGTAAATTATTGTAAAGAGGGTTTATACACAGCCTTTCTTCAGCCTGTACTGACCGAGGCTGGTAGATACTCCAATATTTATTCACAGTCAGACAATAATTCCATGAGCCGCACCTTGCAAACATCGCAGAAACAATTTTGCTCAATGCTCACAGATTATGACATTGTTTTTCGCAATTATCTGGCAAACGAGCTGTTTTCCGACCTGATATCGCCTGAAGCATCATCCACTAAAAAGATTATTGAACATATGATTATCAAAATGCAGTGGATTATGATTGAATACACTGCTATACGTCAAAGTCTTTTCTTGTGGTACAGTCACAATGCCAATAGTCCGTTGACATATGAAACCATCAGAGAGCATATTGTCATCATCTCACGCATGACAGGATATGATGACGATGACATACGCGAATATCTGGAAAACAGCTTTGCAAAGCTCATATGGGATTGGGGCTACGCCGCACTCATTATGGGAATTAGAAAATAATTACAAAGGAGATTTTTACTATGAGAGAAACAATTTTAGGCAATCACATACGAAAGGTTCCTTCAGTTGCAGTTGGATGCATGCGCCTTTCTGAAAAAACAAAGGATGAGATGAATCATTTTATTCATGCAGCTCTGGAACAGGGCGCATATTTCTTTGATCACGCTGATATCTACGGTGGCGGTATGAGTGAGAGCGTATTCGGCGAAGCAATTGCAGACGATCCATCCCTAAAGCGTGAAGATATTTACCTGCAGTCAAAATGTGGCATCCGCCAAGGCTTCTATGATCTCTCAAAGGAGCATATTCTGAAATCTGTCGATGGTATTTTAAAAAGGCTTCATACAGATTATCTTGATCTTCTGCTGCTTCATCGTCCGGATGCACTCGTAGAACCGGAAGAGGTTGCTGCTGCATTTGATGTTCTGTATGAAAGCGGAAAGGTTCGCCATTTTGGTGTTTCAAATCATAAGCCGATGCAGATTGAACTGCTACAGAAATATGTCCGCCAACCACTCGTTGTCAATCAGGTTCAGTTCAGCATTCCTGTTTCCAATCTCGTTGCAAATGGCATGGAAGTCAATATGGAAACACCCGGTTCAATTGATCACGACGGAAGTTTGCTCGACTACTGCCGCCTCCACAACATTACTATCCAGGCATGGTCTCCATTTCAGATGCCGGCATGGAAAGGCTGTTTTCTCGGAAGCGACGAATACCCGGAACTGAATAAAAAACTTCATGTGATAGCCGAAAAATATAATGTCAGCGATACTACTATTGCGGCTGCATGGATTTTACGCCATCCGGCAAATATGCAGATTGTTACCGGAACTTCAAGCGAAAGCCGCCTGAAGGAAATTATCGCGGCATGCGATATTACTCTGACTCGCGAGGAATGGTATGAGCTGTACCTGGCTGCAGGTCATATGCTTCCGTAGAAATTATCAGCACTATTTTTCAAAGTGCTGATAATCCTTGGAATGCGTCCAATCGCCTCCCCATTCAAAACCATGCTCAGTAAACAGCTTATAGCATAAATCATCATGGTCAATCTTGTGCGAAAAATCCTTGCTCCGGTCAACATAATCCGCGGCATTTGCAGGCTCAATTGAAAGCTCTCCATCGACTGTTTTGACATAAGGATTGTAAAGAGTGTTAATATCCACCGCCATTCCCATTCCGTGCTTAGATATCTTCGTGGTGTGGGAAATAAATCTGAAATTGAAAGCCGACGAATTATTATCGCTCATAGATGCCTCATCATCTGCATCGTATTCATCAACGAGCCTGACTTTTTCTATTTGATATCCGGACTCATAGAGCTCCTTGAATATTTCAAGTACATCATCTGCAATATCTTTATTGACAACCAGCTCACCTTCATGCACCTGATTGTCAAAGCCTACGTGTAATACATGTATATATCGCAGATTTTCTCTGGGGAGTGTGCAATCCGCCTTGTAGGATTTGCCCTGCATTTTTTCAAAAATGTCATCCGGGATTTCGGATATGAAAAACTGCTCTTTATTATTTTCATAAGTCTGATTCAGGATATCTGCTTCAGATGTACTCGTGTCAGGTGTATTCGTATCAGCTACACTCGTATCAGATATACTTGTGTCAGATATACTTGTGTCAGGTATATCTTCACATGTATTTTCTGATACATTTATAGATGTTTTATCATTATGCTCTTTCTTATGATTTTTAATGAATTCTCTGCCCGCAAGTGTGACGATAAGCAGCGATGCCACGGCTGTGATTATTATGTTTGTGTGTTTTTTCATATTAGCTTTATGCCTTTCATATTGTTCGAAGCATTTCTAATCTCTATTGTAATAATGATAGTTTTTATTTACAATAGGCATTGTTAACAAACGTTATTAAACCATTTTGGGATTATAGGTGGTAACTGTGAAGATACCCAGGATTATTATAAAATTACAAATGTGTTGCTGGTAAATCCTGTTGCAGCCTCTCATATATTTTCTGTATATCTGGTTGAGTTGGAGTAAATTTTATTCCTCTTTTCAGCATTCCCAAAACTTTTCTTGCTTTTTGTTCAATTTCTTTTGCAGCATGTTCACTGGTTAAACGAAGATGATTACCTGCTATAGTGTATTCCCGTTCTATATATTTTTCTGAAATCGGAAACATATCCTGTATCAGAAAAGCGCTTTCATGACTATCATCAAGTTTCACAATGTGAATTATATCACATGTTCTTCCTTTACCGGTTCTTTTACTTACTATTTTCTTATACTTATCAATCCGACTTGAAAGAGGAATCATCCAATATATTCCATTATAATTGCTATCTTCAAAACAATAGTAGTGTGGTCTATTTTGTTTTTTATTTCCTTTCAAATATGGATCCGACATATCCGAAAAAAAGCTATCTTTGATAATATAAAAACCATTCCTTATCATTTGTTAATCTCCACAAAAAAAGTCTCTTGCACTACGGCAAAAGACTTTTTCAACCCGACCATTTATATACCACATATCGGTCAGTGGTAAACTTTCAACCCGACCATTTATATACCACATATCGGTCAGTGGTAAACTTTCATTTATATCCTAACAATTCCAGCCAAAAAAGTCAACCAATCTTCAATTTATCTTTAATAATTTCCATTGTCACCTTACTGCAAAGTTTGCCTCCAAACTCACCGGCTTTCTTTAAAATCTCCAATTCTTCCTTCACGCAATCCTCATACACAGCCTTTGGTAGATTTTATGCAACATGCTTCATATGTTTCAATTCAAATTTCTCCGGTAAAATTCCATCATCAACAAGCTTATGATAGCACTTCATAACCCTTGCATCTGTTACAATCATGCGTATATACTCTTCTGCCTCTGCTTTTTCGTTCAATTTATTCGGATCTTCAAGTTTCCTTTTATGATTCTTCTTCTGCGTTTCCTTGAACTCCGGATTTACATATTTTAATATATGCGGACCTCTCTCCTGCTCCAATGCAGTCTGATTCTTTATGACGATTCCCTCTTGCTGCGTGCCATATGCTGGGGCATTGGCAAAGCTGAGACAATGGTTCCAGCTAATAAATGGTCCATAGTATAATTCATGCGGATAACAAAAATCATTTTTTTCTGCAAATTTTTTAACAAAATCCTGTGACAGCCATCTGCCTGAAACTGTATCATACACACTAAATAAATACCATTTGTTATAATTGGAATCATCATAAATGACCGTATGGCTCACAAGCCACTCTCCAAAAAATATATAATTCGGATATTTAATAAACGGCTCCTTATCCAGACTCTCAACATAAGTCAAAAAACCTCTCAACTGGTTGCTGAAATCAAGTTCATTTTTACTGCTAAAACATCTCAGTCTATCCAGCTTTTTATCATAATATATACTTGAATTGGCACCATCTATTTTCTCAGTGATACTGATTATATCTCCCTGTATAAATGCATCCGTGTTTTTTCAAGTGTCAACGTATCATCAACGACCACGTCTTGTGTCCTTAGTCTTTGAATCTCAATATAATGTTCCATTTTATTCCCCTCTATTCATTCATATGTATAACCATTGGTTATTGAAATAGTATCATATCCATTGGTTATTGTCAACGTAAACATTGAAAAAAACAAAATTATAATTTATAATCTTTTATGATTACATTCAAGCACTTGAATATCGATTTTTAAGAAGGAGCTTACCTATGAAATTTCAACCTGAAAGATTAATCCAACTCAGAAATACTCTAAATATAAATAAAGCAGAGGCCGCACGTCGCCTTAATATCTCGCCAATGGTATATGGCCGCTATGAAAATGGACAACGTGAACCCTCTTATCCTACAGTCGGTTTCATTGCGCAGACATTTAATTGCAACGTAGATTTTCTTTACGGAACATCTGATAAGACAGATCCTGATTACATTATTGTTTCTTCATCCAATGACCCTGAGCTTTATTCACTCATCAAAATGATCAAGCAGGACAGCAATGTAGAAGGCAGAATACTTACATATGCACGCAAGCTGCTAGAAAAATAAAATACCCTGCCAATCAAAAAGAGCGGTGTATATAAACTACATCGCTCTTTTATCTGATAAATCATAATTTTTTCATCTCAGACATAAAATAATCTGTTGAATTACTTGCTGAATTTCACCAACTGCCACATTGCTTACCGTTTCAAAATCAATCTCTTCCCACATTCCTGTTAGCCATACCATGTTACGGAAAATACTAATATAGCTCACAAATATTCTTTCAGACTAAATTCTTTCTGCTCCCCCATTTTCTCACTCACGAGCTCAAATAAATTATCACTTGTTGTAAATAAATTCTTTGGATTTCTTCCTATGATCAAATACTGATTCTTATTATCCAGCGAAATATACTTTCTTGTATCTTAATGGACACTGTTTTGTAACGTGATAAATATCAGCTATCATTCTTTTCCATATCATTCATCAATTTATCAAAGTCACTTTCATATAGTGAATCCTGTATAACTCTGTATTTCTCAAACTCACTTTCTGCAAATTCCTTTGCAATAGCTGCTGTTACTTTTCCTTTATCCTGAAGTACTTCTGCATCATTAAATCTAAGAAATGCGTCAAGCTTTGTTTTCCAATCTTCCATAGTCATAGGAATATGTCTTCGTGCCTGTCTTGTTGCATAATCAAGATACATTGTCACAATCTCATTTAATTCTGCAAGTTCTTCTTTTCCTAAGTAGTTTTTTGCAATTGACACATCTGTTTTTACTATTTTACTATCAGGCGCATTTTTCCATGATTTAAGTCCCATATGTTCCTTATTATGATCAGCTCTTGCCACTATCACTTCTGCTGCTGTATTACCATGAACTGCATAATGCATCTTATTCTGAACTGTTGCATAAAACTCTCTTGTCACCTGTGAATTCTTATCATAATCAACTGCTGTTGCATATATGTCTGTAATTTTCTGGTAAAATCTTCTCTCACTTGCTCTGATTTCCTGAATCTCAGCAATAAGATGCTCAAAATAATCTTCGTCGAAAATCTGTCCATTAATCAATCTACTTTTATCAAGAACATAACCCTGCTTTGTAAATGTATCCAAGACCTTTGTTGCCCACGTTCTAAACTGTATTGCCCTCTCTGAATTAATGCGATAGCCCACAGCAATAATTGCAGCTAACGAATAAAATTTGTAGTTGTATGTTTTTCCATTATCGGCAACTTGTGCAAAATTTGCACAAGTTGAATTTTCATCTAATTCTCCCTCTTTAAAAATGTTGCTCAGATGTTTTGTAACCACACTTCTATCTACATCAAAAAGCCGTGAAATTGCCTTCTGCGTAAGCCATACATCGCCATTCTGAACCCTGACTTCTATTCCGTCTTCTCCTGCATCTCGTGTGAAAACCAAGAAATCAACAGTGCTATTTCTTATCTGTAATTCTTTGCTCATAAAATTTTACCTTTCTCTATTCTCCTGAATGTTCCTCTTACATCTTACGGAATCCGTATGTTTTAGTACTATTCAGCTCAACTGTTATCCCCAAATGTAATTTCCATCAATTCCCCTGCTATCTCGTTGCTCAAGACTCTCATAATACTATCATCCACCTTTGTCTGTGCCAAAAGATTAATATTCCCATACCATACAACTTCCTGATCAATAACAGCAAACCGCTCACATGATTCTTCTACTGTTTTAATATAAAAACCAGCTTTACGCATCTCTTCATGTAATTGCATCCAATATGCGGCATCACCATATCCATAAGAATCCAGAGACCATGTAACTATTGTAACCTGAACTCCTGCCATCTGTTTTTCCTTTAGCATATTTATTAACTCATAAACTTTTTGTCCGCTGATTGCAGGGCTTGAAATAATTATATTTTTATCTGCATCCAACAAATCTTTATGGAAAGCTTCTCTATAATTATCCCCGTCATATATTGCATTAACTGTTTGTTTATCAGCCTTCAAGCCATCGGCAATCTCGTAGCCAATCTGTTTATATGCCTTCAGCCGCTTCATATACATATTATCAAACATTGGGATATGATTATCAACATAATCATATATTATCACATTTTCTTTACCTGCATAATCACGATTCAATCGTCCTGCATACTGTTCAACTACACCACGGAATGATACAGGTGTTGCCATAAAAAGTGTATCCAGTCTTGGAAAATCAAAGCCTT
>OLGY01000154.1_pt1 | contig 59846 bp, 48 predicted proteins | sample 1605951 | NCBI WGS metagenome assembly OLGY01 (sample SAMN03283280) | human gut metagenome | biome: human-associated habitat; material: feces | host: Homo sapiens | place: Peru | collected 2012
TATATCCGGGGGTGTTGCATCATCACCAACATTAACGGCTCTTACTTCTGTCGTCCATATGTCTTTATTAACATCATAATAAGTGAAGCTTACTAATGCCTGTGCTCTCTTTGCATGATATACAATTTCTGTATTATCTTTAGATACAGGAGTAAAATACGGATCACTTTCCCATTCTTCATCCATGTATTTCCAACTGTCTACAGCTCCATCTGTATTAAATTTACCTGCATAATTTCCAGCCGGTACCTGTCTTGTACCAACAAGTGTTTTTTCTCCATCAACTTCTCTGAAGAAATTAACAGTGTACATCTTACCTATGTCATCAAAATTAACTCTTGATTTATCATACCATATTACTTTAACAGTTTTAGTTGTACTTGCTTTAGAATCAGCAGTCTTTGTAAACTGTAATGTATTGCCATAATAGTGGACCTGTGCTGTACATTCGTCAGAACTTTGCCTATATGATGAATATGGCTGGTCGTATGTCAGATGCCTTCCCTGACGGTCATAAACTACTCTGAATCCCTTACCTGAAACATTTAATGACACCTTATTCCATGGTATAATCGCATTTTTATCAAGTGCTCCGGTAGTAATATCTACTACCTGTCCGGACATTGGCGAAAGTTTCTCCACGTCTATGCTGGCATATGAGCTTCCATTAGAATAAAATACTATTGGCGTTACCGGATCATTTAAACATACAACGAGTTTCTTATCACCCATTGAGAATAACGGCCACTTACATTCCGGTATCAATGGTGCATCAACTCTTATATTAAACACTTTCGATTCCGCTACCAGATTTACCTCCAGATAAATACCACCTTCTAAATAGAAGCCGCCCATAAGTGTACTGTATACTGTATCATATCTGTGGTCAGGTTTTACAACATGATAACGTGCGTATCCATAGATATCAAGATAAGCCCCTACCTGTACTTCGACTCCGACTTCGCCAAGTCGTCTAAGTCCCGTAAATGATACTGTAAGCTGACCTGCAATTCCCATCTTAATTCCTGTATATCCGCATAAAGTCAGATCAAAGCTATATCTGTCAGCTCCAATCAGCTTATTCTTGTACATACTGAATTCTTTTTCTTTAGAATTACCGTATGCACCCACTTGTCTTGCATCAAGTACAGAAAATTTACTTCCTATACCACCTGCAAAACTCATTTTTACCACAAAATCAAGTTCAAAGTTAAGCTGGAATAATGCTAACGGCTTTGCCGTAGAGAATAATGGCAGTCTGCAAAGTTCTATATAACCGCCTTTCTTGTTAAGCATATCCTGAACTTCTTTAACAAGTCCCTGAGTATCATTTTCTTTATCACTTCTAAGCATCTTTGTAACTTCATCAGTGATATTTCTATAACTGTTTGCCCCTACAGAACATACAAGTACCTGCAATTCGATATCAGTCTGCGTATACATATTAGCCGCATAGTTAAATTCAAGTTCAGGCATCTCAAACCATTTAAACTCAAATTGCTTATATCCCTGTAAAGATACATTAATATATTCGGTAATGGTAAATGTTGCATCAACTTTTAATTTACCTTTGACATTTCCCTTATAACCGAGTGTAAATGTAATTGCTGTCCAATAGTCAGGATTAGGATTTGTAAAATTATTATTTTCTGCCTCTCCTATCTTGACAGATACCTTGAGGTTCTTGCCTAACCTCTTAGCAAGATCAGCAAGTGTATCCTCCTTAGGATGCGCATAATCAGAAAAATCCTTCAGCCTGTCATCATCCAGCGTACTTCCTACCAGTGATTCCCCATCTAACTCTTCTTTTACTGTCTCACTTTCTGCAAGCACAGCTGCAAGTACATAATTTAATTGTTGTATTCCCTCGCTATTATAGATTTCCTGTTCAAGTGCTGCAGTATCGATACCATCTTCAAGATATTTATTCTGTGCAGGATCAGTAAAATATATATCAACCTTATCATATACATCTTCAACATCACAATCATCTGTCTGTATATAATACTCGTCATCATCCTTTATGCTGTCAATGATTTTAACAAAAAGACAATCGTCCGTAATATTATTTGTACCATCTCCAATACAGATAACATCATCTACTGCAAGCGTATTTGCCTCGTAATAATCTTTCTGAATAATATATTCATATTCATTAGGTGTCTCTGTAAGCTTCGCTTTATCAAGATATTTAATGCCATCCCTAAGCTCTACTATATTAGATTCTTCTTTATATATTTTAAATGTATATTCTGAAACTACTTCATTAAGTCCCTTAAAATGTACCCCATCATTGGCTGTCATACGATACATACAACCCTTTGTATATGGCGTTTCAGGAACTATGGTGTACTCATTTTCACCATTTGGTGTAACCGTAAATCTCTCCGGAGTATCACCTGTATATGCAAAAAGTGTAATAAAACTGTTAATATTATCAGCAGTTATTACTTCATCGCTGATAAGAGTTATCGAATGATTTTCATCGCAATTTTCCTCATAATAAGTTGTATCTTCCACAGGTTCATAATCATCCGAAGAATCCTTAAATGATGCATAAACTGTCATATCTTCATTTACAGGCGTATCTGAAAAGAATTCATCGGTAAATCCTGTATCGGTAAACCATCCCATAAATGCCTTACCTGCTCCGAAAGACTGTGGAAGCTGTTCTATTGTTTCGCCTTTTTTCACTGTAATTGGCTCAACAGGTGTTCCATCTCCCGTATCAAAAGTTACAGTAACCTCTTCGCCCTCGGAAGGCTCATTGTCTGTATATACAACCTTTGCTGTTATCGTCTTTTTAACACCATTTACTGTTATATCCTTGTTTGCAATTACGCTTCCACCTGAAGCAGTTGTGTTTGTACCATTGTTTGCAAATGCATCAGCAGGTAATATCGAGAATAACATTATCATACATAAAAATATTGAAAATATTTTCTTTAATTTTTTATTTTTAATGCTGAATGCCAAAAATATTATTCCTGATAAAATTGCGAGTATTATCCATATATTACTGTGTGAATCTCCTGTTTTAGGATTAGATGATTTATCAGGTGTTGTTGTCTTCTCATCTGATGTTGTCTGTTCTGGAGTAATTGTCTCTCCTGATGTCGTTATCTTCTCTGGGGTTGTTGTCCCTTCTGTTGTCAACTCTTCCGATGTTGCCTCTTCTGATGTTGTCTCCTCTGGAGTTAATTTCTCTATGTACGCTTTTAATTCTGTTATTCTGTCTTTCCCGGCTGCCAGCGAATATTCCCCCTCAGAAAGCACTCCACTTTTAAGAGTCAATCCATCAGGTAGTGTAATTTCAGATATTATACCACCGACATCATATGTACTGTTATTTGTAACCTTAAGTGCGATATTGATATCTTCGCCTTCATTATAGCTGTCCTTGTCCGTAGTCAATACAGCTGATACAAGTGCAGATTCCTGTGCCTGTATCACTGTGGTTACCGCCATCACACATGAAATCGCAAAAAACACTGCTGAAATTACCCATGCAATTAGTCTTTGCCTTTGCTTTAATGCTTTTCCATTCAATAAGATGCACCTCCTTGTTCATTTAAGTTATCTTGTTACCTATAGCTTCTTCAAGTCCTGTTTCTGCCTTTGCTACAATCTCCTCTATCAATTTAGCTGCAACTGAATTAAGGTCAACTGCAAGTACTGCCTCAATAATGCTATTGCGTTTTTCTGTTGGTACATTATACAATTTAAGACAACAATCCAGATATCTTCTTAGCTTTCTATCTAATGTAAAATACATATCGCAAGGTTTTGCCATAAATCCTCTTGTTATACTTCCCGATGCTATATCCATTTCGTAAAAATCCTTATCCTCTGCATCTGGCATATATGCCGCAAATATATTTTTAATCTGAATAGCTGTACTACGATAGATATATTCAGACGTACTAGGCAATGTATATGCCATAACATATATTTCTCTAAGTGATTCGGATAATTCTGTTATATTTATCTGTAATGCTGTTTCAAGGCAATATACCATAAGTGGTTCATGATTTTCAGCAAATAAACGTGCCTTTTCAAACTGATTTTCGAACATTATCTGTGTCAATTTCAAGAGCAATGCCTCTTTATTTTCAAATGCTGCAAAAAAAGATGTTGGTGACATTCCTGCCGCCCTTGATATCTGGGCTGTAGTCGTTTTCTCATATCCCTGTTCTAAGAACAGCTGTATCGCAGCAAGCAACATTTTATTGCGTCGTGCTATCCCTTTGGGTTGTAGTCCTTTCAATGTATTTTCTCCTTTTTGATTATAATTGTGAGTTTAGTTTTGAGTGTACTCAATTATAACATTTTCTACCAAAAATGTAAATATCTATTGTAAAGAAATGATGAATTAACAATATTTTACACTATTTTTATATCGAATTATGCGATATTTTTTTCAAAAAAAGGTAGCTATCGAAATGATAACTACCTGATACTTCTTGATTTTATTTCTTTCGCAGTGCCCTCAGTCTTCTGTGACTCACCTACAATTACACATTCTTATCCTGTGATTGAAGCATACGATAATAATACTGGGTATCAATATTTCTCTGTAAGGTACGAACACTCCATGTCTGCTCATAAGCTTCTTTCTCATACCATTTGCGTGCTGTTTCATCATGAATTTGAAGCAAAGTACGATAATGCGACCATGTTAGTTTGATATCAGATTGTCGACACGCTGTGTCGACAATCTGTGGAAAAGCCTTATAAACTCTTAAACAATGATATAAATTGCTCCTGTCATATCCCTTTCCATATTTTTGTGTTAGATTCCTTGATAGATTTTTTATAATTTCCACACCATATTCTGCTCGTTCCTCTCCAGCTAGTTCTTCTTCTGCAATTCGATATCCAATCAACCAATTCCTTTGCATTAATATCATATTTACAGTACGATATGCCTCTTTTTAAGATACTTCTATAATATTTTGATAATTCTCTAACTTAATGAAAATTCTAACTACATTCTCTTATAATATATTTAATCTGCAAAACATTAATTATAAACCATACTTCACTCTCATTTCTCTAAGTGCTACTCTAGCTTCTTTTATCTTTCCTACTTCTATCTGCTGTTCAGATATTTCAATATCTCTATACATATTACTTTGTTTCATAACTGGTACAAAAATATCCGATTTATTCCTTGAATCTTTAATTTTAATTAATTGCGACATAATATGCACCTCCTTACTTACGAACTAATTATGTCATTTTTAACCAAATAATTCGTAAAATGAAATTTTAAGTTTATATATATTATATGGTTGTCAAGGTTGCCCGACACCACATACTCCCTTAAAGATTTCATTTTTTTAGAATAAAGAATGTCGCTTGCGACATTCTACGCCTGCGGCGGATTGCTATAGCAACATTTTCCGCTCCGCCGCAGTACGATCCCTGCGGAGCGTTTTTAACTTACCAGGACAATTTCAACGAAATTTCCTGGTAAGTTAAAATAGAGCCATCAAAAGATGACTCTATCTCTTATCTTTACATACAATGTAACTTCTTGACTGCATTTAATATCTTATGCATTACTTTTGATGACTAATAATCCATCTCACTATATCCTCAACCATTATCCTACCAGATACTAAATCAATAATTCTCAATCAGTCTTTTTATGGAGTGAAATAACCTGCTCTTTACTTAATCTTATCATTTCGCAAGTTCCTCATAAGCCTCCATATTTTGTTTAATAAGGTGCTCAGAAATTGCAAATACATCTTCTGTTTCTGATTTGCTTCTGTTATAGAAATCATTGAATTTGTATCAATTGTCATAATATGCACCTCACCTTCACTTATATTTATACAAATTATAGAATAAATACAACCTATTTAATCCTCATTCATCTTCGCTAACTTGGCAGCCTGGTCAGCCGCAATACAAGCATCGATTATCTCCTGAATGTCTCCATTCATAATCTTATCTAACTTATAAAGTGTAAGACCGATTCTGTGGTCTGTAACTCTTCCCTGTGGGAAGTTATAAGTTCTGATTTTCTCTGAACGGTCACCTGTACCAATCTGGCTTCGTCTTGCCTCAGCCTCAGCATCATGGGCTTTCTGACATTCAATATCATATAATTTAGAACGTAATAAAGCAAATGCCTTAGCTTTATTCTGTAACTGCGATTTTTCTGTCTGGCTGTATACAACAATTCCTGATGGAAAATGTGTTAAACGAACCGCTGAATCGGTTGTGTTGACACACTGTCCACCATTACCTGAAGCACGCATAACGTCAATACGGATATCTTTCTCATCAATCTGGACATCGACCTCTTCAGCTTCCGGCATAACTGCAACTGTAATTGTAGATGTATGGATACGTCCGCCTGATTCTGTCTCCGGTACACGCTGTACACGATGCACACCTGATTCATATTTAAGAACTGAATAAGCACCCTGACCTGTTACCATAAATGTAACATTCTTCATTCCGCCTATTCCGATTTCTTCACATTCCATTAATTCAACTTTCCAGTTCTTGCTTTCTGCATAATGCACATACATACGATAGATTTCATAGGCAAATAATGCTGCCTCATCTCCACCTGCACCTGCACGAATCTCCACGATAACGTTCTTGTCATCATTAGGGTCCTTTGGAAGTAAAAGAATCTTAAGCTGTTTTTCTAATTCTTCAATTCTTGCTTTAGCTTCATTTAATTCCTCTTTAGCAAGTTCTTTCATCTCTTCGTCACTCTCTTCATCGAGAATGGCAAGACTGTCCTGTACAGTTTCCTTGCATTTCTTATATTCTTTATATGCTTCAACAATAGGCGCAAGGTCTGCCTGTTCTTTCATAAGCTTTCTAAATCTGGCCTGATCATTTGCAATTGACGGGTCATTAAGCTCAAGCATTAACTCTTCATATCTTCTTACAAGATCATCTAATCTGTCAAACATAAATCTGTCTCCTTTTTCCTGTTACAACTCTGTCATTTCCTGACAAATCTTTTAGTACCTCTATATCAGTAAACCCTTTTTGACGAAGCAGTTCCTTAACCTGCTCGCTCTGGTCATATCCGATTTCAAATATAATGTAACCGTCTTTTTCCATATATTCCTTACATTCATCAATTATTTTTCTGTAGAATTTAAGTCCGTCTGCATCACCATCTAATGCCATTCGTGGCTCGTATTCCCTTACCTCCGGCATAAGCTTTTCTACTTCTTCTGACTTAATATATGGTGGGTTTGATACAATAATATTATATTTTCCCTTGATATTAGTAAATAAATCGCTTTTTTCAAAATGTACATTGTCCACCTTATTCAAATTCGCATTTTCATTAGCTACCTCTAATGCTTTTTCTGACAAATCCGAACCTGTTACTTTCGTATTTGGACACATTTTCGCAATGGATATCGCTATACAGCCACTTCCCGTACACAAATCAAGCACATTTATATCCTGTTTATCCGCATAATAATCAGCACCGATGACTTCAACCGCTTTTTCAACAAGCAGTTCGGTGTCCTGACGAGGAATCAATACATTTTCATTCACCTTAAATGGCAAACCCATAAATTCCCATTCTCCAACTATATATTGAAGTGGATAATGTGTCATTCTCTTCTCAATTGCCTGAAAATACTTCTCTTCAATATCTAATGGTACTTCATCATGCATTTTGATAAAATACTCCGTCCTTGATATATCACATATTTTCTCTACAAGAATCCACGCATCATAATCATGGTCATTAATCCCTGATCTAAATAGTTTCAATTGTCCCTGTTTTACCAATTCTGCGTACTTCATACTTCCTCCGCCTATTGATTCATATAACAGTTATTGATTAGTTTCTTCACTATTTTCTGCTAAAAATGTTCTCCAGTCGAATACTGCTTCGACTGCCTTAATTGCCACTTCTGCCATTTTCTCATCCGGCTCTTTAGTTGTAAGCTTCTGTAATGCCATACCCGGCGCACTTACTATATCCACTAATTTACCCTCATGTTGTCCGGCAAATCTAAGCACTTCATAAGATACTCCTGCAATAACAGGTATCATTAATATTCTTACTACTATCTTCATAACCGGCTGCTGAACCGGAATAAGAATAAAGAATATAATACTGATTGCCATTACAAGGAATAAGAAGCTCGTTCCACATCTCTTATGCAGTCTTGAGCTTTTTAATACATTATCTACATTTAATTCCATACCATGTTCAATACAATTAATACATTTGTGCTCTGCACCATGGTACATAAATGTTCTCTGTATATCTTTCATTCTCGATATTAAGAATATATATATAAGAAATAATGTAATTCTTATCAATCCCTCGATTAACGAAATTATTGTATATGAAATAATATGAAAATATTTCTTAATTAAATCAGAAGCAATGCTTGGCAATACTACAAATAAACCAATCGCAATAAGTGCCGCCACAATTACCGTTATCGTCATTATCGCACTTTCTGCTTTCTCCTTGAATAAAGAATCGGCAACTTTATCACCTTTCTTTACTTCTTCTGTTTCCTCTTCTTCATAAAATTCAGCCGAAAACATAAGAGTTGACATTCCTATGATTAACGAATCTATAAAATTAAATACACCTCTAATAAAAGGCAGATTAAGTATTTTATTACCTTTCGTTATTCCTTTGTATTCTTTAACACATACTTCTATTTCCTGATTAGGTTTTCTGACAGCTACGGCATATTTGTCTTTATTCTTCATCATTATACCTTCTAATACTGCCTGACCACCAATTCCTGATGGTTTCATTATGTCACCTCCCTGATGTGATTATTATATCATATCTTTTATGATAAAAATAGAGGCTGTCACAAGAAATTCCATTCATTAAAATAGAACATTCATGCGACAGCCTCTATAACTATTACTTATTTATTATCTGCCATACCATATTTACGATTGAACTTATCAATACGTCCACGAGCAGATGCAGCTTTCTGCTGACCTGTGTAGAATGAGTGACATTTTGAACAAATTTCTACGTGGATATCTTCCTTAGTTGATCCTGTTACGAATTCATTACCACAGTTGCAAACAACCTTTGCCTGGTAATATGCTGGATGTATACCTTCTTTCATTTCATTTCACCTCTTTACAAATTAATGATATGCAAATGGCTTTCGCCAATCATATTCTAAAAACAGCTTTTATATTGTAGCATATATCAATTTTTAATGCAAGCACTTTTTAATCATCTGTATAAATTCTCTGTTATTTCTTGTTCTTGCAAACATATCCAGTATTTTTTCGACTGCATCATCAGGTTTCATACCATTTGTAGCCTTTCTTATAAGATATACAGCTTCCGCCTCTTCTTTAGAAAGCAATAAGTCATCTCTACGTGTACCTGATTTAAGAATGTCAAGTGCCGGAAATACTCTCTTCTCAGATAATTTTCTGTCTAAAACAAGTTCCATATTACCTGTACCCTTAAATTCTTCGAATACAACATCATCCATCTTACTTCCTGTATCCACAAGTGCTGTAGCTAATACGGTAAGACTTCCGCCCTCTCTCATATTTCTTGCTGCGCCAAAGAATCGCTTTGGCATATGAAGTGCTGCCGGATCAAGACCTCCTGATAAAGTTCTTCCTGATGGTGGAACTGTCATATTATAAGCTCTTGCAAGTCTTGTAATACTGTCTAACAGAATTATTACATCTTTCTTCATTTCGACAAGTCTCTTGGCTCTCTCGATAACCATTTCTGAAACTCTCTTATGATGCTCTGGTAATTCATCAAATGTCGAGTAGATAACTTCTACATTATCTCCCTGAATCGCTTCCTTAATATCTGTTACTTCCTCAGGTCGTTCATCTATAAGAAGAATTATCATATGCATATCAGGATTATTTATCTGGATAGACTTAGCAATCTCTTTTAATAATGTAGTCTTTCCGGCTTTAGGCTGTGATACAATCATACCTCTCTGCCCTTTTCCTATCGGAGAAATAAGGTCAACTATTCTCATAGCCATATTCTCACTGCTAGTCTCCATTCTCAATCTCTTATTAGGAAATATAGGTGTAAGTTCTTCAAAATTTGGTCTGCCCATAATCTCATCAGCTAATATTCCGTTTACTTTATTCAAATGTGTCATTGCACCGAATTTCTCGTTTATATTCTTCTGGCGCATATTACCATTTAATATATCACCTGTTTTTAACCTAAATCTTCTTATCTGAGATGGCGAAACATATACATCATTTTCGCCCGGCAGGAAATTCTCACATCTGATAAAGCCATATCCGTCTGGCATTACCTCTAATATTCCCTCTGCAACTGGCTCTTCTTCCTTAATCTCCGGTTCTGGATTTTCCTCTATAATAAATTCAGACTTTGGCTCAGTATTATCCGATTTGGAATTTGTTCCATTTGTTCTGCCATTCTCTGTTTTAACTGATGATTTATTCTCTTTATCTGATTTTGAAACCGATTTCGCTTTCATCTTATCTGCACCTTGCAACTCACTTTCCTTAGCCATCTTCATTCCAGCAGCTAAAATCTGTTCAATCAGTTCTGTCTTTTTTAATTTCATTACATATTTAATATTCTGACTTTTCGCTATTTCACGTAACTGAGTTACTGATAAAGTTTCTAATTTTTCTCTCATACATTTATTGTGGCACATTCATATATGCCATTATCCTCCTAAATATATTAAATTATAATAACGGGATTGTATCTGATTATAGATTATTTAATCAGACTTAATGATTCTCATGATTTGTAAAACACATTATACACCAATGTTTTCAAAATTGGTAGTATAAATTTTCTAAATATTATGATATTATAGATTATATATGGTCTCTATATATGTTTCTACATTTAGCGACCACTTATCAGGATAAAAATAAATATACGGAAATGGAGATTACAATGACAACTAACGAAAAAGCGTTAAAGCTTCATGAAGAATGGAATGGAAAATTAACTACTGAACCAAAATGTACAATTGCTTCAAGAGAAGACCTTGCTCTTGCATATACACCTGGCGTTGCTGAACCTTGTAAAGTGATTGCCGAAGATAAAGAAGCAGCATACAAATATACTATTAAATCCAACACAATTGCTGTTGTTTCAGACGGAAGTGCCGTTTTAGGGCTTGGTAACATCGGACCATATGCCGCTATGCCTGTTATGGAAGGTAAAGCCGTATTATTCAAATCTTTTGGTGATGTTAATGCATTTCCAATATGCTTAGATACACAGGATACTGAAGAAATTATTAAAACTGTTGTAAATATCGCACCTGCATTTGGTGGTATTAACCTTGAAGATATTTCAGCTCCAAGATGTTTTGAAATTGAGACAAGACTCAAGGAACTCTTAGACATTCCTGTATTCCATGATGACCAGCATGGTACAGCAATCGTTGTTCTTGCAGGTATTATCAACGGACTTAAGATTACTGGTAAATCTAAAGAAAACTGTAAGGTAGTAATAAATGGTGCCGGAAGTGCAGGAATCGCAATTACTAAATTATTATTAACATATGGCTTTAAAAATGTTATTATGTGTGATATCAACGGAATTATTAACGAGGAGTCACCTAATTTAAACTGGATGCAGAAATCAATGTTAGATGTAACTAATCCCGACAGACTTTCAGGTACTCTTAAAGATGCCTTAGTTGGTGCTGATATATTTGTCGGTGTTTCTGCTCCTAATATCGTTTCTGCCGAAATGGTTGCTTCAATGAATAAAGACTCTATAATATTTGCAATGGCTAATCCTGTTCCTGAGATTATGCCTGATGTTGCCAAGGCCGCAGGTGCAAGAATCGTGGGTACCGGCCGTTCAGATTTCCCTAACCAGGTTAATAACGTAATCGCATTCCCAGGAATATTTAAGGGTGCTTTAGAGGGACGTGCTTCACAGATTACAGAGGATATGAAGTTAGCCGCAGCACATGCAATCGCCAACTTAGTTCCTGATGATAAATTATGCGACGAATTTATTCTTCCTGAAGCCTTTGATCCTGATGTCAAAGATGCAGTTGCTAAGGCAGTTATGGATAACATTAAACCTGATGGCAGAAATATACACGCTTAATAAATATTATCGTGAGCGTTTCGGGCAAAAAGTGTATAAACTATCTCTTGATGGTGGTATGACCTGTCCTAATCGCGATGGTACTTTAGATACACGCGGGTGCATTTTCTGTAGTTCGGGAGGTTCCGGTGATTTTGCCGCCTCCCGTTTTTTATCCGTTAAGGAACAGATAAACGAAGCAAAGAGTCGCATTTGCAATAAGATTACAGACGGTAAATATATAGCCTATTTTCAGGCATATACCAATACTTATGCCCCCATTGATTATCTTAGAAATATATTTTATGAGGCTGCATTCTGTGATGACATCGTAGGATTATCCATTGCCACAAGACCTGACTGTTTAAGCTCCGAAGTTTTAGAATTACTTGACGAACTTAATTCAAAGATTCCGGTATTCGTAGAATTAGGCTTACAAACAATCCATAAAGAGTCAGCACATTTCATAAGACGTGGCTATGAACTTGAAGTATTTAACTGCGCTGTCGCTAATCTCCATAGAATAAATATCAATATTGTAGTTCACCTTATATTAGGGTTACCAAATGAGACTTTTTCTGATATAATAGCCTCCGTACGTTATCTTAACAGCCTGCCTGTTAACGGAGTCAAATTACAGCTATTGCATATTTTAAAAAATACCGATTTAGCTGACTATTACCTTAATAAAGAAAATGATTTTCATACATTATCGCTAGAGGATTATACCATACTGTTATCTGAATGTATCGAGAATCTCAGACCGGATATCGTTATCCACAGAATGACAGGTGATGGCAACAAGAAAGAACTTATAGCTCCTTTATGGAGTGGAGATAAAAAAAGGGTATTAAATTATATTAATACATACTTTACTAAAAACAATATTATCCAGGGAAGGAAGTATAGAAAAAATGGCACTTGAGTCATCAACGCTTTATAAACTAATTATATTATATATGCTGAATAAGGTTAATTTTCCATTAACTAATTCGCAGTTATCAGAATTTTTTCTTGAGAAGAATTATACAACCTATTTCACATTCCAGCAGGTTATAACTGAACTTGTGGACTCACATCTTATAAGTGTAGAAATCGTCCGTAATTCTTCTTACTATCATATAACCTCTGATGGCAGCCAGACCCTTGGTTTCTTCGTTAATAAGATTCCTGGAGCCATCGTAGATGATATGGATATCTATCTTATGGAGAACAAATATGAGCTTCGAAATGAAGTCGGAACAATCGCTGATTATTATAAGTCTACTAATCAGGATTACATTGTACATTGCCAGGTTAAAGAGGGTGAGGGAACTTTAATAGAAATCAACCTTTCTGTTCCTACAAAAGAAGAGGCATCTTCCATGTGTAACCAATGGAAAGATGCCAGTCAGCAAATCTATGCATTTATTATGAAGTCACTGATGAAATAAAATCAAGAATTTCTTCTCTTCCCTGCTTTGTTTTAGCAGAAAACGGTAATATAACCGTATCAGGCAGCACATTAAGACCTTGTCTAATCATCTTAATGTGCTTATCTTTTTGACTTCTGTTAATCTTATCTAATTTAGTTGCTATAATAACAGGTTTATAGCCATTGTAAACTATCCACTCATACATATTTCTGTCATTAGCAGATGGCTCATGTCTGATATCAATAAGAAGCATCACAGCTTTAAGCTGCTTAGAGGACTTTAAATAATTCTCTATCATTACGCCCCATTTCTGCTGCACTTCTTTCGATACTTTTGCGAATCCATAACCCGGTAAATCTACAAAATACAATTCTTTATTAACATTATAGAAATTAATTGTCTGTGTTTTACCCGGCTCCTGTGATGTTCTCGCAAGAGATTTTCTGTTAAGCAATCCATTTATTAATGAAGATTTACCAACATTTGACTTACCCGCAAATGCTACCTCAGGCATCTGATTATCAGGAAGTACACTGGTAATTCCACATACTGTTTCTAATTCTGCATTCTTTATAATCATATTCTAAATTCCTCTCAGGTTTCTATTTTATCCTGTTATAATTCTTTTATTATGCACTTATTTTACTTTAAGCCGGCTTTACTAAGACTTTAATCTTCTTAAACCGGCTTTAAATATTTAAAAATAGCTTATTATTTTATGCCTTAAATCTCTTCTTTACGCCATTTTTCTTAATCTGTGTTTCATCTAATCTGACTAATTCAGGTTCTGCTTTATTCTCAATAACATCTTTAGTTATCGTACACTTATCGATTGTCTCATCTGATGGTACAGTATACATTATATTCATAAGTGCATCTTCCATAATTGAACGTAAGCCTCTTGCACCTGTCTTTCTCTCAAATGATTTCTCAGCAACAAGTTCTAATGCTTCGTCTGTAAATTCTAAGTCTACACCATCTAACTCTAAAAGCTTCTTATACTGCTTAACTAACGCATTCTTAGGCTCTTTAAGTATTCTTATGAGTGCTTCCTTATCTAAAGATTCTAATGATACTGTTACAGGTACACGACCAATAAATTCAGGAATTAAACCGAATTTAACTAAATCCTGTGGCATTACCTGTGGGAACAATACATCTATTGATTCTTCTTTATGGTCTGCTATCTCAGCATTGAAACCGATAGATTTTCTGTCCATTCTTGTCTCTATAATCTTCTCTAATCCATCAAATGCACCACCACATATGAATAAAATGTTAGTTGTATCAATGTGAATCATCTCCTGATTAGGATGCTTTCTTCCACCCTGTGGGGGAACTGAAGCCTGCGTGCCTTCTAACAATTTAAGTAATGCCTGCTGTACACCCTCTCCTGATACGTCTCTTGTTATAGAAACATTCTCACTTTTCTTAGTAATCTTATCTATTTCATCAATATAGACAATTCCGTACTGCGCTTTTTTCACATCATAGTCAGCTGCCTGAATTATCTTAAGTAAGATATTCTCAACATCTTCACCTACATAGCCTGCTTCAGTAAGTGTTGTAGCATCTGCAATAGCAAATGGGACATTAAGTATCTTAGCTAATGTCTGTGCAAGATATGTCTTACCTGAACCTGTAGGTCCTAACATCAGAATATTACTCTTCTGAATCTCTACACCTAAGTCTCTTCCTGACAAAACTCTTTTGTAGTGATTATACACTGCAACTGACAGGACTTTCTTAGCTTCTTCCTGTCCTATGACATATTCATCAAGAAATTCCTTTATCTCCTGTGGCTTGTATAAATTAATGTCGAAATCAACATCATCATCTGTCTCATATGCCATTTCTTCCATCATTATATCACTACATATTTCTATACATTCATCACATATAAACACACCGCTTGGTCCGGCAATAAGCTTTCTTGCCTTACTCTCCGGTTTACCACAAAATGAGCATCTGCTCTCATCATTATTCTTTGCCATATGTTCTCCAATCTAAATTAATGATTAATTAACGATTTTCAATCACCTTATCTATTAAGCCATATTCCATAGCCTGATAAGCATCCATATAGTTGTCACGTTCTGTATCCACTTCAATCACTTCTAATGGTTTTCCGGTATTCTTTGCTAAAATTTCATTTAACTTCTTACGTGTCTTTAAAATATGATCTGCTACAATCTTAATCTCTGTTGCCTGTCCCTGTGCTCCACCAAGTGGCTGGTGTATCATAATCTCTGCGTTAGGTAATGCGAATCTCTTACCCTTAGCACCGCCTGAAAGTAAAAATGCTCCCATACTTGCTGCCATTCCCATACAAATTGTAGATACATCACATTTGATATAATTCATTGTATCATAAATAGCCATTCCTGCTGTTACAGAACCACCCGGGCTGTTTATATATAAATGAATATCTTTATTAGGGTCTTCTGACTCTAAGAAAAGTAACTGTGCTACAACAAGACTTGCTGTTGTCTCATTTACTTCTTCACCTAAAAAAATAATTCTATCCTTTAAAAGTCTTGAATAAATATCATAAGATCTTTCGCCTTTTCCAGTCTGCTCTACGACATAAGGTACCAAACTCATACAAAATCCTCTCCTATCTACTAATTTTATTTATGGGTCCGCCATAGCGAACCCATTTTCTTTATCTCATTTTATAAACTTCTGATCAGGCTATTGATTATACTTCCTTAGCATTCTCTGTTACGAATTTAACTGCTTTCTTAACCTGGATATCTCTCTTCATATTCTCTTTATCAGCGTCTGTTAATAAGTCTTTAAGCTTATCAGCTTCCATCTGGTATGCTGATGCCATATCATTGATTTCATTATTAACGTCTTCATCTGTAACTTCAAAGTTCTCTTTATCAGCAACTGCTTCAAGAACAAGTCTGCTCTGGATACGTTTTAATGCCTGTGGTCTCATCTGTTCTAACAATTTATCAGATGTTAATCCTGTATACTGGAAGTACTGGTCGATTGTAAGTCCCTGTGCACTGATTCTTCTTGCAAAATCTTCTGCCATCTGTCTAACCTGTGAATCTACCATTGCATCAGGTATCTCCATCTTAGCACCTTCGATAATCTTCTCGATTGTTGCTTCTTCTTTTGCTGATTTAGCTTCATCAGCCTTTTTCTCTTCGATTTTTGTCTTAATGCTTGCTTTATATTCATCAACTGTTGAGAATTCTGAAACATCTTCTACGAAATCATTATCAAGTTCTGGTAATTCTTTCTTCTTAATCTCTTTAACAGTAACTTTGAATAATGCTGGTTTACCCTTTAATTCTTCTGCATGATATTCTTCAGGGAATGTAACGTTAACGTCAACCTCTTCTCCAATGTTCTTACCAATTAACTGTTCTTCAAATGTATCAATAAATGAGTGAGAACCAATTGTTAATGGATAATCTGTTCCTTTTCCACCTTCGAATGCAACACCATCAACAAAGCCTTCGAAATCGATAACTGTCATATCGCCATCTTCAACTGCTCTGTCATCTACAGTGATAATTCTTGAGTTCTGTTCTCTTTCTTTGTCTATTTCAGCCATAACCTCTTCATCTGATACTGAAACATCACTCTTAGGTACTTCTACGCCTTTATATTCACCTAACTCAACTTCTGGTTTAACTGCAACTTCTGCTGTGAAGATAAATTCTTTACCGGCTTCAATCTGTACAACATCAATCTTAGGCTGTGAAACTATCTCTAATTCACTTTCCTTAACTGCTGCTTCGTATGCTGTAGGAATCATATCATTAACAGCATCTTCATAGAATACACCGACACCGTACATTTTCTCTACCATTTTACGAGGTACTTTACCTTTTCTGAAACCAGGAACGCTAATTCTTGATTTCTGTTTCTGATAAGCCTTTTCAATTGCTTTTTCTACCTCTTCTGCTGATACTTCAATTGTAAGTTTAGCCATATTTTTTTCCAGTTTCTCAACCTGTAAACTCATTAAACTTCCTCCATTCTGCCGTATACTACGGCTTAGCTATTTTTAGCAGTATATCTGCAATATTTTCTTTCTAACCTTTTCATTTTAACTAAAGGCAATGTGACATCGTAGTATTATATCATAAAGAAATCTTTTAGTCTATCTTTTTTTCTACAGTTTCTAAAGTCTGTTCTGCACCTGTGTTAAATAATACAATTAATTTTGTCACTTTATAATTATGTCCATTCTTCTGCACCGTACTTTCGTCAGTCCTTGTCGATACAATATATTTATTAGTAGAACAGCTTATTGTCACTACATCTCCTGATAACAGTTCGATAGTAGCATTAGGTATCTTAGATACTCTATAGGTCTTACTTCCGTCTGTAATAAGCTCCTTCGGTGCTGTCGGCTTAGTCTGACTGCCTCCGTTACTTTCTGAATTTGAATTATTTCCAGAATTACTGTTTCCATTATTGTTTGAAGTGTTTCCATTATTAGAAGTGTTTCCATTATTAGAAGTGTTTCCACCACCTGCACCATTATTGCCGCTGTTACTTCCACTATTTATATCGCCTGCATTGGCAGCTGAATTGCCTGCCTGGCCATTTTCCGAGTCACTATTTCCATGATTCTCAGCTTCCTGTGCGTTCTTTCCATTATCAGATATTGTCACCTTAATGCTGTCTGTATATGTACTTCCACCTGATTTGACAGTATAATTAGCAGTATATGTTCCTGGTTTATCATTTCTGACATTCACTGCATTTACCTCGAGTGAATAATCATCTGTTTCACCCGATGTCTTAATACCTGATGTGTAATCTATGTCACTTCCCGCTGGTGCAATTACATTATCAAGATTAAATTTCACACCACTATCATTAATATCTAACGAGCCAGTAACAACGCCCTCTGTATCTCCGTATGAAATCTTTTTCTTCTTACCACAGGCAGTCATACTTCCGATTACTAATACTAATGCACCGGCAACACATATTATCTTCGTTAATCTTATATTTAATTTCTTCAATATTAATTCGCACCTTTCTACCACGATATATGCATTATACTAACTGTATCTTCTCTGCTATTGAATCAGCCTCATCTTTACTCTTTAATATCGCAACTAATTCAAGTCCCATATCAATAGCAGCACCTAATCCTCTTGCTGTTGTTACATTTCCATCTGTTATGACTTTCTCACGTTTATAGGTTGCACCTTTTAACGAATCTTCATATCCCGGGTAGCAGCTTACTAACTTACCCTCTAAAATTCCGAGTTCTCCTAAGATACTAGGAGCTGCACATATTGCTGCAAGTCTTTTGCCTTTATTATTAAAATCTTTAATATTAGCCACTAATGTCTTACATGCCGCAAGATTAGGTGTTCCAGGTATTCCTCCTGGCAGGAATATTAATTCTGCTTTATCAAAATCTACATCTTTAATTAAAGCATCTGCCTTAATTACAATGTTATGCGAACTTTTAACTTCATAATTATCTGAGACCGATACAGTAACTGTCTCAATACCAGCTCTTCTTAATATATCAACTACCATTAATGCTTCTACTTCTTCAAAACCATCTGCTAAAAATGCGTATACCATAATTTTTTCTCCTTTTCCATAAACTTAGCCTTATAGCACTGACAGTATAACATATTCCTGATATTTTTTCATCATTTTAGATTTTTTTTATTATTTAAATATACATTTTTCAAGGCTTATATGTTAAAATATTCTATATAAAAAATCGTAATACCAAACGGAGGTTGGTGTAAAAAATAATGGAAATAGAAAGAAAGTTTCTAATTACAAGTTTACCTGACAATTTAGAATTATGCAGTTTTCATCTTATAGAACAGGCATATCTGTGTACAGAGCCGGTAGTCCGTATCCGTAAAGAAGATGACACCTATTATCTTACTTACAAATCAAAAGGCTTACTATCCCGAGAAGAATATAATCTTCCGCTTACTGCAGATAGTTATTCCCATCTGCTTAAGAAAGCTGATGGGAATATAATTACTAAGAAACGTTACCTGATTCCTTATAATAATTACACAATCGAATTAGATATATTTGAAGGAATATTTAAAGGACTTATAATCGCAGAAGTCGAATTCAGCTCTGAGGATGAGGCTAATTCTTTTAGTGGTCCTGAATGGTTTGGCGAAGATGTAACATTTTCGAGCAAATTCCATAACAGTACCCTTAGTAAATTACAAAATCAAAGTGAACTTGAATTTTAAGAAATGAGGTTAGTGTAAAAAAATAATATTGATACACTTATTTTTCACACTGTTATTTGCTTCAGAGCGAAAGCAAATAGCTTTTATGGCAGAAGAGAAATCGCCTGTTCAAATTTCTCTTCGTCTCTTCACAGCAAGTTGCTCAGAAAAGAGGTAAATATGAATTTAGCAGCTATATATCATCGTTGTACTGATAACTACTGTTATTGTCTCGATGATGACAATATTATTATTTCAATTAAGACAGGATATGACGTAGACAAAATAACACTTTGTTATTGCGATCCTTTTTCTACAGGTATTATGGGTTCTAACAGTCGATATAATATTGAAACAATCGAGATGACGGATGTAAAATATCTTGAGCATCACATCTTCTGGAGTATTAAGATTGCACCTAAGTATAAACGTCTTGCATATCATTTTATTATTGAAAATGAAAACGAGAAGTATCATATGTATGAGGACCGTTTCTATACTCCTGCTGAACTTAAGAATTTCAAAGGTCGTGAACAGGTATTTATGTTCCCATGGATGAATCCTTCTGATATTATAAGAACTCCTGACTGGGTAAATGACACTGTCTGGTATCAGATTTTCATTGACAGGTTCTGCAATGGTAATCCTGACATCAATCCTAAAAATGTTAAGCCATGGGGTTCTGCCGATAAACCTGTTAAATATAATGACTATTATGGTGGAGATATCAAGGGAATCACAAGCAAACTTGACTATCTTGCCGACCTTGGAATTACAGGTCTTTACTTAACTCCTGTATGTAAGGGTAAAAGTAATCATAAATATGACACTATGAGTTTTACAAAGATTGATCCACACTTTGGTACTGATGAGGATATGATTGAACTCGTTTCTGATGCCCACAACCACGGTATTCGTGTAATGATGGACGGTGTATTTAATCATACCGGTATATTTTTTAAACCTTGGCAGGACATTTTGCAAAATGGTCCTGAGTCTAAATATTATGACTGGTTTATGATTAATTCATGGCCTTTTAAGAATACTGGAAGGTCCTCTGATTCGAAGTCAGGCAACTACTATACTTTCAGCTTCTATGATGGTATGCCTAAGTTAAACACTAATAATCCGCGAGTAATCAGATATATTATCAAGGTTCTTAAAAGCTGGATATTAAAATATGATATTGATGGTATACGTCTTGATGTGGCAGGTGAAATTTCCCATACATTATGCAAAGAGATTCATAGGGAATTAAAGGCTCTCAAATCTGATTTCTATATACTTGGCGAGTTATGGCACGACAGTATGCCTTGGCTTCGTGGTGATGAATACGATTCTGTAATGAATTATCCTTTCGGAGACAGTATTGATGCTTTCTGGCAGGATTCTAAGAAATCTTCTACTGATTTATTATATGCCATAAACAGATGCTTCACTATGTATCCTGAGCAGGTTAACCGCGTATTATTCAACCTTTTAGACTCTCACGATACTATTCGTCTTGCAACTAAATTAAATAATATTCATATATTCTATCAGCAATTAGCAGTATTATTTACAATGCCCGGAACTGTATGTATATATTATGGTACAGAAATAGCTATGGAGGGTAGTTACGACCCTGACTGTCGTCGTTGTATGCCTTGGAATAAAATTAACCGTGGTGAATATCATGACAGAATTTCTCTTATGAAATCACTTATTGCACTTCGTAACGATAATCCTGCGTTTAGAAGTAATCTGTATAAATTTATTAATATACCTGATAATCCGAGAATAATCTGTTATGAAAGATTTACCGATGATGGCAAAAATAAAATAACCGTCGTACTGAATTGCAGTACAAACGATTATTCTATTACATTTCCTAAGAAATCTGTTCTGTTCTCAATAAATTACAAAAATGATCTTCTTCTTCCGAACGGAATATTAGTCTACACAACTAAATAAGTTTAGCAATTTTAATAGATTTGTCCTTGGACAAATCTATTGCTTTGTTATTAGTCGATAATACAACAGGTCTGCCTAGCGAAGTACTATTAATCATTATTATCTTTCCCTCTGTTCCATCAGTAAGAAGAACTGTACTTCCCACATATAACAATGCTATTTTCTGAAGAAATATCATAAGATATCCCGGTTCAAATATATCTATACACATTTCAAAATATTCGATAACATCAAATGGTGACATTCCCTCTCTGTATACACGATTCGCCGTCATTGCATCATATACATCTGCAATCGCCACAATTTTTGCCACATCATCTATCTGGTTTCTCTTTAATCCCTGTGGATATCCCGAACCATCGCATTTCTCATGGTGCATTAATGCAGCATTTCTTATCCTGTTATCAACCGGCTGACTCTTAAGTATCTCATAGCCTAATACCGGATGCATTTTTATAATTCTATATTCCTCATCAGTAAGTCGTGATGGTTTCGCAATAATCTCTTTAGGTATCTTAATTTTACCAATATCGTGCAGAAGTCCTGCTGCCGTTAATAATTCAACATCTTTCGCACCATATCCCAGCCATCCGGCAAATACATTGCATATCAACGAAACACTCATAGAATGTGCAAATGTTAAATCATCATAACCTCTCATACAGCTTAAGATATCCATAAGATTATATCTGAAACTATTAGAATTAATGACTTTCTTAACGGATTCTAACAATCCATTTATATCGATTTCTTCATTCTTGTATACAACTTCATTTAACTTATTACTAAGTTCGTCAACGGATTCTTCAAAACTATATCTGAATGTCTTAAAATCTTCTGATTGTTTTATCTTCTCGAAATATCCTGATTCCTCACTTCTCTCATAAGCACTGCTTTCCATAAATATATCATCTATATCAGATTTCACAATAATTTTAAGTACAACTACATCATAATTCTCAAGTTTCCTTATTATCTCTTTATCAAGCACTGTACCAAAAGGCGCAATGAGTCTGCCTTTAGTATCATAGACATCCCCCGCAAGTTCCATGCCTTCTTTCGCTTCCGAAATAAGTATTCTCTTAACTGCCATACTACAATGCCCCTTTCGTCATCTTTTTAATATATTCTTCCGATGAAATTGGTCTTGAGAAATAATATCCCTGTATCTCATCACAGAAAATATCTCTTAAGAACTCATACTGTTCTTTAGTCTCAACACCTTCTGCAACTATCTTCATATTAAGTAACTGACCTAATGATACGATAGTTGATACAACTATGTTACCTTTCGAATCACCAATGTCATCTACAAAACTCTTATCTAATTTCAGAATATCTACCGGAATGCTTTTAAGCATATTAAGTGACGAATAACCTGTTCCGAAATCATCCATTAGAATCTTGAATCCTGCTTTATGTAACTTATCAATTGTATCTATTAAAGCATCCGTTTCGGAGAATAATGTTGTTTCTGTCATCTCCAATTGGATATATTCAGCCGGCACATCATATTTCTTAAGTATTGCTGTATATTCTTCTATAAATCTTGAATTATATAACTGTAACTGAGACATATTAACTGATACAGGCACTACATTATAACCGGAATCTAACCATTTTCTTATATCCATACATACATGTTCAAACATATATTCATCTAATTCAACTATGAAACCATTGTTCTCAAATACCGGTATGAATTCATTTGGAAAAAGCATACCACATTCTTCATTATACCATCTTACAAGCGCCTCTGAACCTGTTAATTCACTATTTGATGAATTATATTTGGGTTGATAATACACTTTGAACTCTTCATCTTTAATGGCTTTTTCCATCATATTTTCAATTTCCTGGTCTCTAAGCTCTTTCTGTCTCAATGTATCATCATATATGGCATATACTTTACTATGCTTACCTTTAATAGATTTCTTAGTAAGGTCTGCCCTGTCTATCGCCGTATCAATATTAAAGAATTTTCTATCTACCTGATATATACCAATCGATAGAATTATCTCATAGTTCTTCTCTTTCTGGACTCCATGTTTCTGTGCAGTTAACGATAACATTTCCATTCTCTTTATGACATGATCCATATCATTTGCCTTCAGGAACAATACGAACTGGTCTGCTCTGTAATGCGCAAATACTTCTCCTGTCTCCATAATGTTATTGATCTCTCTCCATATAAATCTTATAACATTATTACCTTCTTCATATCCAAAAATGTCGTTAATATATTTGAATTTATCAACATCTAAATCTACTAATGCATACTCATCTGATGCACTCTTAATAAGTTTGTCTACATCATCTTTAAATTTTGTAAATGATTTGCCACCTGTTACCTCATCTACATATGCAATATATTCAATCTTCTTTCTATTCTTGTTCTGAATAACTAATACTACAAGCAGGGTTGCACCGTAGATAACCGCAAATATATATACTAACTGATTAAACCTGTCTAATGACTGAGCCATATATTTATTAAACTTATCATGCGATATAATAGTAATTATCTTCCAGTCGTTCACATCCATAGGTTTAACATATGCTATCTTCGCCTTATGATATTTTATCCTTATAAATGCTGGTTCATTAGAACTTACTGCCTTAGATAACTTATCAATTGTATGTGTTGAATTATCTAATTCTTCTAACTTATCTATAAAATTATGAGTTCTTACCTTCTTATTCTCATTCTCAGGCATATCCTCGCCTATTGTATCAAAAATTATAGTTCCATCATGATCTACAACCCATATATCTTTCTCTATCTCCATATCATCTTCATTAATTCCATATTCAATTTCGTCTGTGTATTTTTTGGCATAAAGAACCCCCACCACGTCTTCTTCATGTTTGATTGGTATACTATAAATATTATACTTCTTATTTTCATCAATTATTGTATTAGTAATAACGTATTCATTGTTCATCGAATTAACAAAATATTCTTCTGATGAAATATCATATTTATCCCCATTAATATCACACGCATTACCGTCTTTGTCTGCAATACCAATTAAATAAAATTTTTCACCTGTCCTAACAGACTTGATTTTGTTAACTTCTGAATCACACTTTAATTCAGATGTATCCGAAATATTTTTTGAAAAGTATTTTAGATAATAGAAATTATCAGCAATCTGTTTCTTTATGTTCTTAACTACCTGATCAGTTTCACGATTAATTTCCTTTTTCTGTATGGTGTCATATCGACCTTTCATATAACTTATATATATGCTTCCGATACTTATAACAATCGTCATCATAATAATTACTACAATAATTGAAGAAGATATTCTATTCTTGCCAATTTTCAAAGTACTTCTCTCCTTCTTGCCAAACCACATTTTCTATATAAATTATACCTTATCTGGGTTAATTTATCAACAACTTAGTGTAGTATTTATTTGTTTAACAAATGAATTTCTTCTTCTGTAAACTCCCTATATTCACCTGTTTTCAAATTCTCATCAATTGACACTTCTCCTATCTGTGTCCTCTTTAGATATACCACATAACAACCTACTGCCTTCAGCATTCTCTTTACCTGATGCTTCTTACCCTCAGTTATTGTTATTTTACCTGATATGGTCTGTCCGTTTCTCGGGTTTCTTGCTGCTTTTTCAAACTTTGTACCTGCTATAAGCTTTGAAATTTCTTTAATATTGCCCGTTCCGTCAACTTCAATACTTTCAGCCTTGAACAAATCTTTTTCCCCTATAAGTTCTACACCGCTTTGTAACTTTCTTATCTTCTCATCATCAAGAATTCCCAACGCATAAAAATAATATGTCTTTGGCACATGAAATTCCGGATGCATGAGCCTCTGATTAAATATTCCGTCATTCGTTATGATAAGAAACCCCTCCGTATCCTTATCAAGCCTGCCAACTGGATGCAGAATATGTCTCATATCTTCCGGAAAATAATCCATTACTGTTTTATGTTTTTCATCTGTCCTTGCTGTTATACAACCTTTAGGTTTGTTAAACATATAATACATTTTATCCATTGCCTCTCTTCTGATATAATATAAAAGCTTTCTTTACAAAAGCTTTTACTGTGCAATAAGTGCAATAAAATGAATTGACATAGCAATTCACTTTATCGAATCAGACTAATTTTCTGACTATTTTATCTGCATATCTAATATTTTTTTATATCTTCTTTTATCCATTATCCTTTTGACCAAAATCACAATTCCACCAAGCATAAACGGAAATATATATGTAAAGCAACGATACATAAGCATTACGGCTACTGCCTCTGCCTTATCTGTTACTGCTAAGAATAACACATAAAACATTGCCTCTGTTGAACCACTTGCCCCGGGTGATGGTATAACTCCTATGAGTGCTGAAGCTAAAGCAGATATACATAAACCTCTTATTATATTACTTATATCCGTATAGCCTAATACAACGCACGGAATCATATACCAGCCCAGATATTTAATCATATTAAGCAGGAGAAGTTTTAACATTGTTCCCTTTTCTTTAAGCATTATCCTGCTTTCTTCCCTTAATGACTCTAATTTATTTTCTAGTAATTTTATACGTTCCTTTAGTTCAATATTCTTAATTACTTTTTCAGCTAAAAACAACAAAAAATCATGGATTTTCTTCCAGAGTACCACAGTAAGAAGTGCTATCGCTACAAGTACCGTTACAATTACACCCAGTAATACATACTCAAAATACTCACTATAGTATTCTTTCATAATTCCATAATTTCCTGTGAAGAAGATTAAACACATTAATACAATGGCAATCTTCTGGACTATATAATTAATCGTAATCATTCCAAAACTATTCTGCATCGGAACATTATATTTATGAAGATAATACATTCCGGAAGCAGCCGTACCGCTTCCGAATGTAGTCAGCCTGAAAAATGCACAATAATAAGAACATCCAACTCCCTGATACCATTTGAAATTATCATTATATCTTTTAGCCATTACATAATAGGCAAGTCCATCTGCTGCATTAAAAAATGCACTGCATAAAATTATAATAAATAATGTTGCAAATGTCATTTTACTAATCTGCTCAATTATTTCTTCTGACTGTCCGCCAAATACTTTGCAGATAACGCCTATTATTATCGCTATAAGTACAATATTTATTAAAATCTTAGCTCGGTTATTCTTCTTCAATTATATGTTCACCTTTCATCTTTGGTCAGAATTATTTTTCTAATACGGCATCATATCCGGCTTCTTTAACTGCTGCAATCATAGCATCTGTTGAAACATTTTCCGGATTGTCAACTGTTACAAGCTTGCTTTCTAAGTCTGCTCTAGCTGATACTCCATTTAATGAATTCAATGCTTTATCTACGTGTGCCACGCAATTTTTACACATCATACCGTCTACTCTTAATACTATCATATTTTCTTTCTCCTTTTCAACTGTTGTTTTTTTATTTGATATATTGTTTATATTAACTTTATTATCTTTATCATTATTTTCTGAAGTTTTTATTACTTCTATGCCAATAGCATTTTTACTGTCTGTTTCCGGCTCATCTCTATCTTTCTTAAAGAATCTCAGTCTCAAAGCATTTGTAACTACAAATACACTGCTAAGGCTCATTGCTGCTGCACCGAACATCGGGTTTAGCTTCCATCCAAATGCATTATAGTACACACCTGCTGCCAATGGTATTCCTAATATGTTATAGAAAAATGCCCAGAATAAATTCTCTTTTATATTTCTGATTACACTTTTACTTAATCTGATAGCGGTTACAACATCTAATAAATCATTCTTCATCAGAATAATATCAGCGCTTTCAATCGCTACATCCGTTCCATTTGAAATCGCAATTCCGACATCCGCGCTAACAAGTGCAGGTGCATCATTTATTCCATCACCGACCATCGCAACTTTTCTTCCTGTTTTCTTAAGCTCAGAGATAACCGACTCCTTATCCTGTGGTAATACTTCAGCAATAATATCGTCTAATTCAAGTGATTTTCCTATTCCATTTGCAGTAACTTTATTATCACCGGTCAGCATTATAACTTTTATTCCCATAGATTTTAGTTTTTTTATTGCTAATGGACTGCTTCCCTTAATAACATCTGCTACTGCGATAATTCCGATTAATTTACTGTCTATTGCAAATAATAATGGTGTCTTACCCTCATTTGCCAGATTATCTATTGTATTTTTCTCATTTTCACTTAACTTAATACCATTTTCATTAATGAACTTCTCATTTCCTGTGATAAATCTGCTATTCCCTGCAAATGCTTCAACGCCTTTTCCAGATATTGCGTTAAATCTTTCAAGCTTATATCTGCCCATATGTTCTTTAGAATATTCAACGATTGCATTTGCTAATGGATGTTCACTCTTCTCTTCTATTGCATATGCGATATCTAAGAGTTCATCTTCGCTCATACCAATTGCACTTATATCTGTTACGACAGGTTTACCAATTGTTATAGTTCCTGTCTTATCAAAAACCACTGTATCAATGCTATGTGCAACCTCTAATGCTTCTCCAGATTTAATAAGTATTCCATTCTCAGCACCTTTTCCCGTACCAACCATAATGGCAACAGGTGTAGCAAGTCCCAATGCACATGGGCATGAAATAACCAATACACATATTGCACACGATAAAGCAAATTCAAATGTCGCACCTGATATAAGCCATACCACAAATGTTATCACTGCGATAGCCATTACTACCGGCACAAATATTCCTGATATCTTATCTGCAATCTTAGCTATCGGTGCTTTGCTTGCGCTTGCCTCGTCTACAAGTTCTATTATCTTAGAAAATGTAGTGTCTGCACCAACTCTTGATGCCTTTACCTTAACAAAACCTGTCTTGTTAATTGTAGCTGCAATAACTTCATCACCTGCTGCTTTTTCTACCGGAATACTCTCTCCTGTAATAGCAGCCTCATCAACACTGGTACTTCCCTCTATAATAATACCATCTACAGGTATATTGCTGCCCGGTTTAACTATTACTATATCAGATACTTTAACTTCATCAACAGGCACTTCTTTCTGTTCGCAATTTACCTCGATAATAGCTTTCTTAGGTGCCATATCCATAAGTTTCCTAAGTGCTTCACTCGTCTTCCCCTTAGATTTAGCCTCTAAGAATTTACCTACTGTAATAAGTGATAATATCATAACTGATGATTCGAAATATAAATCATGATGATATCTCATTACTACTTCCATATCGCCTGCACCAAGTGCATAACTCATTCTGTATATTGCAAATATTCCATATATAAGTGCAGCACTTGAACCAACTGCAATCAGGCTGTCCATATTAGGATTCAAATGAAATAATGCTTTAAAGCCTCTCTTAAAATATATCCGGTTAACATATAGAACCGGAATACACAATAGAAACTGTGTAAATGCAAATGAAACTGCATTACTATGACCTGACAGGAACCCCGGAAGCTGCAGACCGACCATATGTCCCATAGAAACATACATTAACGGTATAAGAAATGCAAACGATACTATAAGACGTCTTTTGAAATCTGCATATATTTCTTCATTAGCTTCTGCTTCTCCATTAGTTTTAGTTTTATCACCAGCTTTATTAGCAAAACCTTTTCCAACTTCATTATCTGAGGCAACTTTTGCTCCGTATCCTGCCTTCTCTACAGCTTTAATAATATCATCACAACTTAAAATATTTTCATCATAGTCAGCTACCATACTGTTAGTCAGAAGATTAACACTTGCAACAGATACTCCATCTAATCCGTTCACAGCTTTCTCAACTCTTGACTGGCAGGCAGCACATGACATCCCGGTTATACTAAACTTGTCTTTCATGATATACCTCTTTTCTGAGCGATTTTCGCGATGAGGCGATGAGAAATTCGCTAATGCGATTTCTCATCTGCCATATATACTAATTGTTTTCGCTCCGAAACAATTAGTTATGTGAAAAATAAATGCATCAGCATTATTTTTCACATTATCTTCAATCCGCAATATTATTTCGATATCTTACTTATTATTGCCATCATTTCATCAACTTTTGCATCTCTTTCTTCTTTTGTCTCTGCACAATTAATACAACTCTTCAAATGTGACGAAAGCACTTCCTTATTAGTTGTATTAAGTATTGCTGAAGCCGACATTAATTGTCTGGATATGTCTATACAATATCGGTCCTCTTCAACCATTTTAATAATCCCATCTATCTGCCCTCTTGCAGTTTTAAGAAGTCTCATTACTTTATCTCTGTCTGCCTGCATTTCTTCACCTCGTTCTATATGCAATATTGTGTAATAATTTGTTTTATTAGTTTTTCAATAAATGTTTATTTTATACCCCCGGGGAGGGGTGTGTTATATTATATAATACATTTTATATTATTTGTCAACTAACAAAAGAGCATTATAAATGAATTTGATACAATAATTCCTGGTAAATTGCTTTGAATTATCGCATTTTTTCATCTATAATGCTCTTTTTTGATAATGTTTTTCAATATTGTCAGTTTGTGCAAAACTTGCACAAACTGACTTCTCATCCAATTCTCTTTATTTAAAATTGTTCTTTAAATGTTTCGTAACAACTCTTCAGCCTTATATATAGAATAACCCTCATAATAATAACTATGGTCTATTCCTTTCGTATACACTTCTCTATCATTAATCTTATCTGTTAATGCTTGTTTTAGAATGTATTTTATTTCAATATCTTTTATCGGACTTCTTTCCATTGCCATAAGGTAATCTTCTTTATCAACAGCACTCCAGTCAACTACCATATGCAATTCCTTTTTTAGAATTAAATCAAGCCATATTCTGGTACTTCGTCCATTACCCTCTCTGAATGGATGTGCTATATTCATCTCGACATACTTCTCAACAATTTCATCAAAGGTTGACTGTGGCATCTTCTCAACATTTTCAAGAACCATCTTTAAATACATCACTGGTGCAAATCTAAAATTACCTTTTGCAATGTTTACAGTTCTAACTTCACCGGCAAAATCATATATCTCATCAAATAAATATTTATGAATTGCTACAAGCATCTTAAATGTTCCAACTTCATAATCATCTAAATATCTATTTTCAAATAATTCAACAGCTTTTTTCTTACTTATCTTTTCTACCATTCTTGCAAGTTCTGTTGAATCGGTAATGTTAAGTTTATTATCTAAAGCCATACTTTTCTCCTGTCATCAATTTAAACAGTTTTCTTATCATAAACATAATTATATCATCTGATTTGCATACTTACAATTACAACTTTAGTGTTCTGCTAAGTTTAAAATTTCAAAATTTCATCTTCCAACAGAATACGATTGTAAAGTAAATTACTTATTTATTTTATAAGAGCAAATATCCCTCTTCGATACTCTGAACTACTTATGTGACAATTTCCTATTCAATAAAACAAAAAGCCCCACAAAGCCAATTGATTCTGACTCTATGAAGCTTTTAATAATATATTTTCTTATACTAGTCTGCTTACACAATGGTTTTCTTTTATTCTGTTTAGATAAGTATCTATTAAAATATAATATTAGCTATATACTTCAAATATATCTTGTTAATAATCAACCATTTTTTACTATATATCTGGTATTGCTAGTCTTTCCTTCCGCTTTTACATATCCTGTTTCTACTAAAAGCCTTAAATATCTTCTTACCGTAGCTCCTGACTTACCAGTAATATTTTCCGCTATATTAGATGTTATAGTCTTATTTTCTTCCAAGTACGACACAATTTTCTCAACTTTTTTAAAATCATTTTTGTTCAAAATTTCGCTCAAAACTTCGCTCAATCTTCGCTCATTTTTTTCTTCTTCGCTCAATCTTCGCTCATTTTTTTCTTCTTGCCCTTGTTTTTTGCTCATTTTCATATCATTAGATTTATTAATATTATCTACAGCATTAAGTTTTAAAATAAGAGTAACTTGATTTATAATTGTATCTTCTTCTAAATCAGGCTCTACAAATCCATAATTTTTCCATATGTTCAAAATATCCGGAAAACCGGAGCCAGCATTATCACCATAACCAATCATTCTAAGCATTGTTTGCATATGAGGATTTCTTGCTTTTGATTCACCACCCTGATATATTTGTTCTTTCGGCAATTTTAAATTTCCCGGATTCGAAAAACTTATCATATCATCTGTTTTTATAATCTTTAATACACCTGAATCCATTCTATAATCAGCATGAATAATCATATTTACAAATGCTTCTCTAATTGCTTTATGCATAGGTGTATCTTCAACTCTTTGCTGATTTTCCAACACAAATGGTTTCTTTATGTTTTCTGTCAGTTTTGGCATGACCTTTCTAAAAAAATTAAATAGATTATTTTCCCATGTTCCATCATAAGTAACTCTGTCAATCCAACGTATATCATCATTAGCACCAGATTCATCACGATAATCCATAAAGATATTTTCAAATTCATCACGAATCACAAGTCCTGTGCCAAACATCATCAGTCCTGCAACCGTAATTCCTTCAACCTTTTCTCGTCTATCTCTACGATATCCACCCAGCATTTCAAGAAAAGATTTATCATCTAATTCTCGCCATACATGATCCGGATTCCAACTATTGAACATAATCCGATATCTCTTCAATGTATCTTGATCAATATCATCCATAGTATATCCTTCTAAAATAGTGCTATCATTTCCCTTATCACTCTGATCGCGAATCATAGCTCGTACTTCATACTCCTTAGCATGATAATCCCCCTCATGATTTCGTTTAAAAGTTCCCTTATATGGATTTTCGCCTTTATACACAGGTCGCATGGTAAAATCTGCCTTTGGTACCTCTATTACAAGTAATGAAATGCCTGCATGCTTCAGCACATATACATCATCATCTACAAGAATATTTGCATTAACTTTCTGACTATTAATTGTATTCCAAAAGTCTTCTCTGATTTTTTCAGGATTACTGATTCCACATATTGTAAATCGTTTTTCCGGCTCTATCTTGGATTTATCTTCATCAACTCCTAGCACAATAATTCCACCCTTCGTATTTGCAAATGAGCTATAGGTCTCATATACAGAGTCTGGCACACTATTTCGTGCTTTTTTGCACTCCATATCAATTTTTTCGCCTTTATAAATCTCCGTCAAAAGTTCATCCCAATTTTTCAAATCAAATCACCTCTTTTGCCATATTATATCCTTTAATGCTTCAATATATTTATTGCTTTCAGCACTTATACCATTCTACTTTATCTTAGTATGCCTTACCCCAGTATACCATTGCTTTTGCAGGTTTACCACAGCATACACATACATCTGATAAATGCTCCTGATTAAATGGCATACATCTTGATGTAGCTGTTGTCTCTTCTTTTATCTTATCTTCACATTCCTGATTACCACACCACATTGCTTTAATAAAGCCTGGCTTATTAGCAACTGCATCTTTAAATTCTTCATAATTTGTAGCTACAAATGTATGGTTATCTCTGTGAACTCTTGCTCTTTCAAGCATTTCTTTCTGCATTGTCTCTAAGATTTCTCCGACTTTATCGTTCAATTCATCAATTGGAACTGTAATCTTTTCGCTTGTATCTCTTCTGACAATTATTGCCTGATTAGCTTCAATATCTCTAGGTCCCATTTCGATTCTTACAGGAATACCTCTCATTTCCTGTTCTGAGAACTTCCAGCCAGGACTCTTATCGCTGTCATCTACTTTTACTCTGAAATTAGAAAGCATATTCTTAACTTCGTATGCCTTGTCTAACACGCCCTCTTTTTTCTGCATAATTGGAATAATTGCAACCTGTGTTGGTGCTACCTTTGGTGGAAGTACAAGACCTCTGTTATCGCCATGAACCATTATAACCGCACCGATAAGTCTTGTTGTCATTCCCCATGATGTCTGATGAACATATTTCAATTTATTATCTTTGTCTGTAAACTGTATACCAAATGCTTTAGCAAAGCCATCGCCAAAGTTGTGGCTTGTACCTGACTGAAGTGCTTTACCATCATGCATAAGTGCTTCAATTGTATATGTTGCTTCTGCACCTGCGAATTTCTCTTTATCTGTTTTACGTCCTCTTACAACAGGAATCGCTAATACTTCTTCACAGAAATCTGCATACAAATTAAGCATCTGCTGTGTTCTTTCTTCTGCTTCTTCTGCTGTTGCATGAGCTGTGTGTCCCTCCTGCCATAAGAATTCTCTTGAACGTAAGAATGGTCTTGTCTCTTTCTCCCATCTTACTACTGAACACCATTGATTATATACCTTTGGTAAATCTCTGTATGACTGAATTTCATCTTTATAGAAATCACAGAATAATGTTTCTGATGTTGGACGAACGCAAAGTCTTTCCTGTAACTTATTTAAACCGCCCATTGTTACCCATGCTACTTCAGGTGCAAAACCTTCTACATGGTCTTTTTCTCTCTCTAAAAGACTTTCAGGAATAAACATTGGCATATATACATTTTCTACGCCTGTCTCTTTAAATCTTCTATCTAATTCATGCTGGATATTTTCCCATATTGCATATCCTGCCGGTTTAAAAATCATACATCCCTTAACACTTGAATATCCCATAAGTTCTGCTTTTTTAACTACATCAGTATACCACTGTGCGAAATCATCTTCCATAGCTGTAATTGCTTCTACTAATTTCTTATCGTTTGCCATTTTATCCTCTTTTCTGTTTAATATAGAACCGGTAGTTACACTTATTATTCTTAAATGTCTAAAATTAATTCCTGATAAATGAATATAATTTTGCAATGTTTTGTGATACTTTCTGTGATACTTTTATATCGCTTTATCCGACATTTTCTTATACAATAATAATGCCCCAAGCTAAATATAATAATATCTAGCTTAGGGCGAATAATCATATCCGTGTTACCACCTAAATTCAGTAAACTGCACTCATTATCTTCCTTTTAACGGTGGACCTCCGTTGAAGCCTACTTGCAAATAAATTGTTTTCGGTTCAAAGCTCTGAGACTGGTTCACTATTACTCCGATAAAGACTTGCACCATACGTCTTCTCTCTGAAATCTTCATAATAACTACTATCTCTCTTCATAGCCTTTGCTATATTAATTAATCTCTATAAAGGTATCATAGAGATTGGTTAAAGTCAAGATTTTTCATATCTAATTACATAATTAATCAGGTGATTTATTCATGTATTCTTCTGACAATTCTATATACTATATCCGATTCATTTATTAACGGCTCTCGCTGTGCAAAGAATATAATTCCATCTGTAGGTGCCTTAATCTGTTCTTTGACTTCTCCCTCAAATGGATCTATAATTTCCGCTACGACTTCCCCATAATGAACTTCCTTGCCGATTTTCTTTAATTTTCTTAAGAAGCCACCACTTCCTGAATAAATATTTGTAAGTGAATCTTCATCTATAACATGGCTTATATATCCGCTAAGGCTGTCGTATCTGATTATTCCCATTCTTGTAAGAAAACGAAGAACCGCTGATACTGATTGTTTAGCCTTTTCTTCATTAATTGTCTCATTGTATCCTGAATATACTGAAAATGCTGCTGTCATCTCATTCTGCCAGTTATAATTCAAAGTTGTAGTATCAATTGGCTGTGGTTTTCTTACAACCACAAATGGTAATCCGAACAGATTAGCAAGTGAGGTATTCTGATAACCTGTCTCCATCATTCTTATATGTGGTATAAATTCGCCGTCCGCATAAAATGACGGAAACTGTATTCCAAATGTATAATTCTTCACATATTCCATAATCTGTCTGGCAATTCTCTCATTTGTCTTACCAAATTCTCTGCCCGGATATGCTCTGTTAATGTCCTCGTCCTCCACGCCCCAGAATTTTCTTCCAGTATTTAACGCATATGGATTAACTGTTGGTATAACAAGCACTGATTTATTTGCACAGATATTTCCGTTATGCTCAAGTCCTTTTAATGTTTTCACAATCTGCGAACATATATAAGTCTGCTGAATCTCTGTACCTCGCATTGAACCGATAATACATGCTGATTCTTCACCTTTTCCAAATAAATATCCATTAACTACCATATCATCTCTGTATGGCGATTTTATTCTGCATATTTCTACCTTATTCATTGCTATCCTCATTTCTGAGCAATTTATTTGCGATAAGGCAGTCAGAAATTCGCAAAGGCAATTTCTGACTTGCCATATAGGCTATTTGCCTTCGCTCTAAAGCAAATAGCTGTGCGAATGGATTGACACATCAGTGCGATTCTTTCGCACTACCCTCCTAATCCCCACATATAAGTATTCGTGCCAGCAAAGCACCCTCATACACCATCGGAAATTCTCTTATGGTAAATAAGATTCCATCATGATTAGCCCTGACTTCCTGAAGCACTTCATTTTTCATAACATCGACTATTCTACCTATAAGCTGTCCCTCTTTCAATTCTGCAAAGTCACTGATTTCCGAAATAAATAATCCAGACTTATCAGCTCTTATGAATTCCACACCATCATCATTGCAGACCGGAGCCTCTGATACATTGTATTTTTCTCCACTCCAGATTTCAAATTCCGACATCGCATTGAATATTCCCTCGACAATCTTATCTCCATCAGCTTTATTGATTGAGTTACCTATGCCACATTCTACTGCAAATGCAGGAACCCCCATACAATTTAAGCTATGTGTAAGTGTCGAATCTGACACAGTGGGATTTGGATTAATCCATATTACATTTGCATTTATAAGTCTTGCATATGGTAAAACTTTATCCGCAAAATCCTCATTTAATCGGACCTGCAAGCTTTCTCTTGAGAAGATGTCACTTCCATGGACATCGATACATATTGAAGAACCCAGGACATTTTCCGTTAATGCAAATGCAATTCTCTCCATCATTCTTCCGTTTGCCGAACCTGGAAATATATGGTTCATATCAAGCCGCTCTTTTGGTATTGTATGGATTGCATTGTCTAAACCTAACATATTTACAGCCGGGTAAATGTCTACTATCCCTTTAAGACAATCTCTATTCTCCTCTATTCTCTTAATGAGTTCATAGCAGATATACTGTCCCTCCATCTCATCTCCATGAATTCCTGTTACAATGGAAATTCTTTTTAGATTCTTCTTCTCTAATTCATTATTACTTAACTCTTTATATTCTTCAGGCACTAATCTGTTTCTTACAAGCTTTAATCTCTCTCCTACCGGTAATTCCAGACTAAATATATTCTCATACATATCTATCATTCTCTTTCTAAATCAAACTAATCTACCACAAAAAAGGAAAGCCTATTCTCCATCCCGTAGAGCATACTAAGCTTTCCTGTAGTGCGGATGACAGGAATCGAACCTGCACGGTCTCCCACTAGATCCTAAGTCTAGCGCGTCTGCCAGTTCCGCCACATCCGCATTTCACGTTTAACGCGCTTTAATATGATACCATTCATATATTATTTTGTCAATCAGATTTTATTCACATTTATTTATCTCACATTTATTTATCTCACATTTATTTATTATTGCAAAATATATTTTTACCTTTATAATATACATATATTAATGTTTTAAGAAATGAGGTTTAAAATGAGCTTATCTAATCCTAAGCATAAATTGCAACTTTCAACCACACAAATGATTGCCCTCGGATTTCTGCTTACAGTTGTCGGAGGTTCTTTATTACTAATGCTGCCGGTTTCATCAGCTGACGGCACCTACACACCTTTTGTCGATGCACTTTTTACATCTACCACATCAGTATGTGTGACTGGTCTGGTCGTTGTAAATACATTCGAACACTGGAGTCTTTTTGGACAAATTGTTATATTATTTCTTATACAATGCGGCGGACTCGGCATCATTACATTTACAACTTCTCTTATGTTGCTTTTACACAAAAAGGTAACTTTAAAGGGTCGTATGCTGCTACAGGATGCATTTAACCTGGATTCGCTATCCGGACTTGTCAGATTTACACACAAAGTTCTTATCGGAACATTTACAATTGAATTTATTGGAGCATTTTTCTATTCATTTACATTTATTCCTGATTTCGGACTGGCTAAAGGCATATGGATATCTGTATTTACCTCAATTTCTGCATTTTGTAATGCAGGTATTGACTTAATCGGACCATCCAGTCTTGCTGGATATGCAACAAATGTTAACGTAAATCTTACGACAATGTTTCTTATTACAATGGGAGGACTTGGTTTTATCGTGTGGTTTGACATCTTAAAGAATATACGTGCCATAAGAAATAAAGAAATGCCACATACTGCCTTCTTTAACAGACTGTGTCTGCATACTAAAATAGTTCTGACAGTCAGTATTTCGCTTATTATAATCGGTGCAGTCATTGTATTTGCTTTCGAATATAATAATCCTGCTACCATAGGAAATATGTCTGTTCCTCATAAAATTCTTGCATCATTTTTCCAGTCCGTTACCACAAGAACGGCAGGGTTCTTTACATTTTCACAGAAAGGTATGCGTGATGCAACTACATTGTTCTGTCTGATTCTTATGTTTATCGGTGGTTCTCCAGTTGGAACGGCAGGTGGTGTCAAGACTACTACGCTTGCGCTTATCATTATTGCTGCAATGTCGGCTGTAAAAGGCAGCGAATACGGAACAGCCTATGGCAGACGTATCCCAAACAGAACTATGAGAAAGGCTCTGGCTGTTGTCTTAGCAAGTTTATGTTTCTTATTTACGAGTATAATAATATTATCGACTTATACAGGTGGCGATTTACTTGACATTGTGTTTGAATCGACAAGCGCAATTGGAACCGTAGGACTTACAAGAGATTATACTGCCACACTTGATTTATCAGGTAAAGTCATTATAATCATATGTATGTATGCCGGCAGACTCGGTCCAATGACTCTGCCTATCATATTCAGTTCAAGAAAAAGTAAATACGGTCTGGCAATGTTCCCTCGTGAGGATATTACTGTTGGATAATTATATAAAATAAATGAATGTAGAGAAATGAGGATTAGTATGAAAAAGAAAACTTTTGCAGTATTTGGCTTAGGAAAATTTGGAGAAAGTGTTGCACGTGAGCTCGCACAAATCGGTGCTGAAGTCCTTGCTATTGATGTAGACGAAGAAAAAATTCATGAAATTGCACCATATGTTACACGTGCAATGAAGGTTGATGTATGTGATAAGGAGACTATGGAGTCTCTTGGTCTTTCTAATATGGACGGTGTAATTATCTCTATTACTGGTAATCTTGATGCAAGTATTATGGCAACAATTCTTTGTAAAGAGGCCGGTGTTCCTTATATTATGGCAAAATCTGGTGAAGAAATTCACTCAACAATACTTAAAAAGGTCGGTGCTGATAAGGTAATTATTCCCGAGAAGGAATCAGGACTTCGTGTTGCAAGAAGCCTTATTTCCGGTAACTTCAAGGAATTTATTGAATTATCAAATACGATACGAATGATAGAAATTGCAGCAAGAGAGGACTGGATAGGCAAAACTTTACGTGAACTTAATCTCCGTAAGCGCTTAAATATCAATGTTATAGGTATTCGTGACAATAACGAGATTGTTATGAATCTAGACCCTGATATTCCAATTAAAAAGGAATATTCATTTATAGTTGTATTAGACAAACGTGATTTACCAAAACTTATGAAATCATAGTTATTTAGCCATACACTCAGACCGATGTGTATGGCTAAAATACATAGAATCCCATAACCCCACATACAATTCCAATTACCAACCCCCCGATTACATCACGTATATAGTGAACACCTGCTACCGGTCTTATAACCGCAATAGCAACACTTATTAACATCATAATAATACCAAGCCGCACATTAACATACATTGATGCCATTGCAATAATAGTTGCTGATAATACATGTCTGCTTGGAAATGATTGTCCTTTTTTATCTTTCTTTATTAATGGTGTAATATTCATTGCCTCATAAGGTCGTTTTTCATTAACTACTTTACGTGCAGCTGTACATATTCCAAAGGTAATTAATGGAACAATAATTACTCTGATTATTTCTTCCATTTTACCTTTACCCTGAAATATTTCAAATATTACCAGGACTGCATATTCAACCATTGTAACTGTTGGCAGACCTTTATATAATATGTTCAATATTTTCATTCTCTTTTCGTTGTCACGAAACCAATTGCTTATTTTAGCATATCTTTCTTCATTCAATTCTATTACCTCGGCGAAAACTTTTTACATAATTACAAATACTTTCTCATCATTATATCACAGGTAAATAAAACTTTAAAGAAATTGCTTTTACAGTACATACATATATATGCATAAGAAATGAAGTATACTTCCGCCCAATACAAAGAAGTGCCAGATTGAATGCATATATCTCACTTTACTTCCAATTCCGTATATAACTGCACCGATTGTATATGAGATTCCACCTGCAACTAATAATTCAATACCTTTACCAGGAACTGCTCTTATAAGTGGCTTAAACGCAAATATAATTGCCCAACCCATTGCAAGATAACATATCATCGATATTACCTTGAACTTCTCCATATCAATAGCATTAAGAATGATACCGATTACGGCTGCTGCCCATATAACTCCGAATAATATCCAGCCAACACTATCTCTTAATGATACAAGTGTAAATGGTGTATATGTTCCTGCTATTAATAAGAAAATCGTACAATGGTCGAATATTCTCATTACTCTCTTAGCGTTATTAGGCTTTAATGCATGGTAAATACATGACATACTATATAAAATAATCAATGATATTCCGAATACCCAGCTGCTTGCCACGCCCCACATATTCTGGTGTCTATATGCCAATGAGACACACAGGCATAATGCTACAATTCCTAGTCCTGCACCTACTCCATGGGAAATAGAGCTTATCAATTCTTCACCTAATGTATACTTAGGTATAGCAATCTTCTGTTCCAAATAACTTTTCTTTTTAGTAATTCCACAATCCATGTGTAACCCTCCATTCTATTTTTAAACACAAATAACTGTATAATGTAGTTTTCATAACTACATTATACAGTTATTGCACTCATTGTCAAGAGGTTTGTATTACTAAATTGTATTTCTTTTGTTAATTAATTCTACTATTTCCCTGCTTGCCTCATCATATGAGTTAAAATATATTCCATTTAATCCGTTGTTTGCTGCTGCTTTGATATTTGCCTGTCTGTCATCAACAAATATACATGCATCAGGCTCTAAATTATATTTATTAATAAGCTTTTTATAAATCTCTGAATCAGGCTTAGAACATTTTTCTTGGAAAGACAGAATTCCTCCGTCCATATCAGATATGAAATTAAGTTCTTCCTCACAGTCATTATATAAAGTCTTACTAATATTTGATAAGTACAAAACTCTGATATTTTGCTCTTTCAGACTCTCTATCCATTCATCGGTATATTCAAAGCGTCTTACGATACCTTTCATATCAGAGAATACTTTTCTGACTGCATCTTCTAACTCCGGATATCTTTCTATATATTTATTTATGACTTCAGTTTCTGTCATAATTCCTTTATCATATTCATTCCAGATATCATTTTCTATAATGGCATTGAATATTTCATCTCTTTCTTCTCCATCATACCCGATAGATTTAAGATATTGCATAGGAACAAATTCAGCTAATACATTACCAATATCAAATATAACCGTATTAATTTCAGATCTTTCGACTTCTTTTTTTCGGCTTAATTTATATTTAACAGCTTCTAATACTTTACTAAACAATTTCTTTATATTCTCAGAATTTCTTTTTAATAATTTAATCAATTTGATAACAACATATACTATACATATGACAGCAATAATTATTTCTGTAAGTAATGCATATACACACATGTCTTCTCGGCCTCTTGCAACATTTTCCCAATACGGATATATAACTCCGTTCGTTTTCATTGAACGTTTTCCATAATTTTTCAATAATTTGACAAGAGATGTTACTGAATATCTGTCATCTGTCTTGACAATATCTCTATTATCTGCTGATAAATTAATTCCTTTTTTAACAATCTTATATGCATAATTCTTAGTCAAATCAGGTAATATAACTTCATAATCCGTTATATAAGGCCCTTCTTCGCCTGTATTAAGCAAATGATATGAAACATATACAGTAGGCTTATTATTACCAGCTTCCTTATTAAGTCTGCCTTCATCTCTTTTAATTACGCCTGAAATTATATATTCTTTGCCATTAATCTCTACAGTCATACCTTGTATGTCTGTACTTCCAAATAATCGCCATGCCGTATCTTCGTCAAGCACTATCAAATCATCCATAAGATTATCAGGTGTAAAGTATGAACCGTTAACTAATTCTAACGGATGAAAGAAGAAGAAATCTCCTCCCACTCCAATAGCCGATACTTCAACATTAACATCATCTCTGCTTATGGTTAACTGTCCTTTGGCACTGTAACTGTCAATCCATGTATTATAACCTGATTTATTAGTAAGTGCATTACTCTCTGTAAGGGTATTCTTCATATTTTCTTCGAACTCCATTACATTATTAAGAGTGAACTTTGCATCTTCTGACATAAATACACTTATATGTGCAGATTTGCCTGAACTGTCCCATCTGAGTGCAGCATTATGCGATACATCATTATTTTTCTGATAATTAATAATAAGGACCGGAATTATTAGAAGTATAACAGCAACTGCATATTTTATTATTCTTTTAATAAAATCTTTCATAATCAGTCTCCATTTCAAGGTCGCTTATGCGCCTGGGTTAGTCTGCCAGTCTTATAAGATCACCTGCTTTAATTAATTTGCTTGAGGTTGTAATAACATATTCGCCACCCTCTAAAGCACCCTTTACGGCAGATTTAGAATCATCAGTCACTAATACTTCTACATTTATACGTTTTGCAACATATCTGTTTCCTAATGGACTGCTTTTCTCTTTAACAACTAAGATAAATTTACCGTTATTATCTTCTCTTATTGAACTGTTAGGTACTACATAATCATATGTCGCACTCTTATCACCTAATGAAACTGTCATAGTTGAACCGGCTTCCACATCTCCCTCTATATTCAGAACTAATAACTTCTGTTTACCCGGTGCTGACGGGTCGTTCTTTATAGTTGTAAGTGTTGCCTTAACATCTCCATAATACCATGAATTAGATATTGTAGCCTCATCACCTATTTTAACCTTTTTGGCCTGGTCTTTTGTTACTGAAATAGTTAATGAATAGCCACTATCTTTATTCTGAATTGTAATAAATGGTGTATCAGGAGAAATTGTATCTCCATTCTTAATATCAACTGTAAGGATTTTTCCGTCTACTGTTGACTTGATTTCATTTCCTACAGAATTCTGTTTTAACTTCTCAATATTCTGTTCTGCTGTCTTAATAGCTTCATACTGTGAACGTAAATCATTAACTGTATTAATGTCTGCTAAATACTTCGTATGCTCATTTGTAGCAGTTTCTAATTCTTTCTGTGCCGCCTCCAGGCTCTGATTGAGCCTGTCAATTTCAGGATTAGATGAATTATTAGAATTATCATCCATACCTATGTCATCTGCTCCATCATCTGCTCCATTATCTGTGCCTGTCTGACCACTTGAGGCATTTAACTTATTTATCTGTTCCTGTATATTGTTAACTTTATCCTGTGCTGCTGTTACTTTAGCTGATATTGCAGCAAGTGTGGCTCTGTTCTCATCATAATAATCTTTACCACTTTCAGCCTTATTTACTAAAGACTGATCTGTTTCATTAACTAAAATGCTGTTTCTATATGCAGTTTTAAGATTATCTAATTCATTCTGCGCTGTAGTTATCTCTGAACTGTCGCCGCCTTTTAACTTCACTAACACATCATCTTTCTTAACAGTGTCTCCTGCCTTGACAAGTACTTCTTCAACTTCTCTGCTCTCACTAATAGCTACTTCTTTTGCCTCACCGGATTCAATTGTTCCGGTTCCTCTTATCTTTGATGATACTGAATCCGACTCGATTGCCTGAGTTGCTACCTGAGGAAGTGAATGATTCATAATTGTATTTGAAAAGAAAGTAAGTAATAATAGAACTACAAAGAAAACTATTGCAAATCTTTTTACCCACTTTTTTCTTGCTATGTGTTGTTTTTCTTCCATTTCTACCTCCACGTTTACCTATATAGCGATTTATTAACCAATCTTTGTACTTATTCTTGTTCTACCTGAATTTCGCACTAGCCTTTAATTTCGCACTAGCCTTTAATACCACTTTGCGATGTTATACCATCTACGAGATATTCTTCACCATATAAGAATACCAGCAGACTTGGTATCATATAAATTACCGCTACCGCAAATGCAAGACCGATTTCACCAGAATTGATTCTCGATAAGAATATGGATAACGGATATTTGTCCTGACTCTTTAATAAAATAAGTGGCTGTTCCACCATATTCCAATAATCTATAAATACAAGTATTCCAACTGAAAATAATGCACTTTTACATAATGGCATACATATTCGCCTGAATATCTGCCATTCTCCTGCTCCATCCATCTTAGCAGCTTCGATAATTGACGGTGAAATTCGTCTCATATATTTAGTCAGCAGGTATACGCTGAATGGTGAGAAGAAGCCCGGCAACAGAATTGCCCATTTGGTATAAAGTATATGTAACCATTTCGATACTAAGAAATTAGGTACTAACGTAACCTGATATGGCATAAGCATCATAATAACATATACAAAGAATACAATTTCTTTCTTCTTACCTCTGAAACGTGTAAAACCATATGCTGTCAAAGATGCAATTAACAATTGTACAATAACTATCGGTACAACATATAATACTGAATTCCAGAATTTAATCAGATAATCCGGGCTCTTGAATAATACCGTTATATACTGGCTGAATGATACTTTATCAGGTATAAATTTCAGATTAACCTTTTCTGATATAAACTTATGTGAACCATTATCACTTGTATCGAATACCTTCCCATAATTAGCTGTAATCTCAGTTTCATTCATAAATGAATTACATATGGTAAGTACAATCGGAATTACGAAAAAGATTACAAATATTAATGCGACTAATGTCTTTGTTCCAATCTTAGTAATTCTTTTAATCGATTTTTTCTTCATTATTCTTCCACATCCTTTCCGTATCTATTTTCTACTACAAAAAGAATGCCTATGATAATTACCATTACATCAAACATAATAACTGCCGCTGCCGATAATTTCTGATAATCTAATGAAGCAAACGTATTGTTCATAAAATGCTGCAGCATATACAGACTCTCATAAGGATAATCGCCCGTCAGAAGATAGACTTCCCTGAATACCTTAAACGAATTGATTACTGATAGAACTGTTACGAACATTATCGTTGGTGATAAATATCTTAATTTCACTTTCCAGAACAACTGCCAGTTTGATGAACTGTCTAATCTTGCAACCTCCATAATCTCTTTAGGAATACTTGAATACGCCGCCATAAACAATATCATATTATATCCGAGATTCTTCCATAGAAATAATATGACTATTACAACCGGAGCATATTTAGATTTGAACCAGTCTATTTTATCTATGCCAAATATTCTGATAAAATCATTTACAACACCATTATAATGGAATAATACCTGAAAAATAAGCACTACTGATGCCACAGGAACCATTAAAGGTGTTAAAAATAATGTTCTGAACTGACTTTTAAATGGTATATTTTCCATCATCAGCGATGCCAGCAGCATCGATAAGATGACTGCTAGCGGCACTGCTATAAATGTGAATCTCATTGTATTAAATGCTGCTTTTTTGAAAGCCTCATTCTTCAAAACATTAATGAAATTATCAAGAAATACAAATTTTTTACTAACAACATTATCTATCATCGAATAATAGATAACTACAAAAAATGGTACAACGAAAAATGTTAATACGCCCAGTATACTTGGAAGCATAAATAAATTAGATTTTATTCTGCTCTTCTTATCCCAGCCAGACTTTTTATGTTCTTTATTTTTCTTAGTGATTTTAACCATTTTACCTAAGCCTTCCTAAGCTATTTGTTCTCTTTTACATACATTGATATACGGCTCTGAATAATATCTGCAACTTCTTTTGCTGTCTTCTGACCTTTAAAGAATGCTTCTGCCTCTTCTGTAATCATTTCACCAATCTTTATATCATATGTATTTCTTCCATCAATTGAATTAATAATGTCTTTAATAGCCTTGATATCATCATCACTTGCTACTCCTACTTTGACTTCAACATCACCAATTGTCCATACATTTTCTGATACCTGTTCATTTCCATTTTCATCTGTATAAGTATCCGGTGTTTTTGCATCTTCTAATTGTTTATCTAATTCTGACTGTATTATTGGGAAGCCAAATGCATAAGAAGAAAAATTACGTTCTTCTGAATCTTCCGGAATATAGAACTGTTTAATGAATTCCCATGCAACATCTTTATTCTTAGATTTTGATGAAATAGCTAATAAGCTTCCGCTGCCTGATACTATTACACCATTTCCGTCATCTACAGGTGCTCCCTTGAATGATATATCTTTACCAAAGATTGCTTTTGCGACCATATAATCATCTACGTCAGTTAAAAATGCGTTCTGTAAAATTAATTTATTTTGTCTGATTAATGTTGACTCATCTACATATTCACTGTCATCATAATTTTTATAAAATTCATCTGAGCTCTTATAATTTCCACTGAACTCTAATAATTTAACAAATTCATCTGAATTAAATCTGCAGTCACCTGTTTCCCAGTTGATATATCTGTCTAACTGTGATGTACACATACTAAGCAGACTGTCACTTGTTAAATCTTTTATCATTTCAACACCATCAGGTAAACTCTTTGTTAAATTAATAAAATCATCTAATGACCAATGAATGTCTTTACCAACTGTATCAGTTGCTCCAAACCAGCCTGATAAAGTAAAGCACTGTGGTAATACATATAATTTACCATTAATCTTGTATGTATTTACAACGCTCTGTACTAATTTGTCTAACTTAATATCTTCTTCCTTGTTGAAATAAGGTGTTAAATCTTCAAGTAATCCCTTTTCATCATATCTTTCAAGATATCCTTCCATTGAACTGAAATCAATGATATCAGGACAATTTCCGGAAGCTATATCTGAATTAAATCTTGAAATTACATTTGCGTAATCTTCTTCTTTATCATCATAATACTCAACTGTTACAATTCTGTATTTATCATTTGTTTTGTTGAATTTAATAACTCTCTCCTGAAGTTCTGAATCAAGATATAATACGCCTAACTTAATCTCTGTTTTGCTTGATTTATTAGAATCCTGTTTTTCAAATTTATAAATTCCTGTAGTATCTGAATCTTCTGAAACAATACATCCGATTGTGCCATCTGATAATTCATATACAGCCTGAACACTATCAGGATTAATATCACTATCTAATAATTTAATAATCTTAGTTGCTTTATTATCTTTATAATTTATTCTGTATACATATCCCTCTGTAGCACATATAAGTGTATTATCTTTACCTTCACAATATTGATTTGCATCATATCCCGGCATATCGAAAACCTTTTCTCCTACCTTAAGATTCTCTAAATCAATCTTATAGAATGCATTTTTGTCTTCACCCCATGTTGATACTAACATTTCACCATCTGGTAACTTAAGAAGTGCCTCAAATGACTGGTCACCATCACTTTCAATCTTTCCTTTTTCATTACCATCTTTATCTGTAATTTTTATATAATATTCTGAAGTCTCTGCTGATATACATAACTCAACTAAGTCTCCGTCATCTGTATACTCCTGTGCTGCAGATGCATCCTCTCCTCCAGCATCATTGATATTCACAGTAACCACATCACCTTTAACTTTATCTATGAGATTAAAGTCTTTATCATATTTATAAGTAACATCATAATATGAATATGTGTCAGATTTACCATCATTATCATTGTCTTCAGAATCTGTATCAATAGACACAGAACCTTTGGCTATGTAATTGCCATCGTTGTCTTTGAGAACTGTATTCATATATACATCTTCATCTACTGCAACTTCTTTTGTCTCTTGTGTCTCAAGGTTATATCTTATAAGACCTGTATTACTTCCCTCAGCTCCCGGTCCATCTGCTGAAGCATCGAAATCATAATATGAACCATATAATTCTCCATCTTCTACTCTGATAGCTGATAGGCTATGATTAATCTCACCCTGTGAGACAACACTATATTGATCAATCTTCTCCTTTTTCTTCTTACTGTCACTTTTTCCACAACCTGTCACCTGAAAACACATCATACCTGCAAGTGCCAGAGCTACGATTCTTTTAGTTCTAAACATTTTATTGCTCATTAGCTTCCTCCTTTTATTTTAAAACTGTTTTCATTATATAGGAATAATAAAAGCCGGTCAATTAAACCGGCTTCATATTTACATTAAATTTACAACTTAATGAATATTCAATTACATCTTAATCTTATCTCAAGTTTCTGTTAATCTTATTGTAAATTTAAAAATATTTTCTATTGATTACAAATCATTATCAGATGCTTTGTGAATACTATCTTAACACTTGCTATCTTAACACTTACTATCTTAACACTTACTATCTTAATCTCTTAAGTATCTCCAATATATATTTCCATGTTCTCTCCACACTGCTTATAGACATTCTCTCAGATGTAGTATGAATATCTAATATATCAGGACCAAATGATACACAGTCTAAATCTTTAATCTTGCCAGCGAACAATCCACATTCCACACCTGCGTGAATAGCTTCCACAATCGGTTCTTTACCATATTGTTCCTTATAAATATCTATCATAAGGTTACGAAGTGTTGAATCTTTCTTATATTCCCATGCAGGATATTCACCCACGCAGGTTACACTTCCTCCAAGCACTCTCATAAGGCAGTTCATACGGTCTATTAATTCCTGTTTTTCACTTCCAATGCTGCTTCGTACTGAGAAACTCATACTTACTTCACTATTATCTTTCACAGTCTTTAATATTCCCATATTGAGTGAGGTCTGGACAAGTCCTTTTATATCTGTACTCATTCTCTGTATTCCTCCCGGAAGATTAACAAGTGCAGCTATAACCTTTTTAGTGCTGTCTGTATCCATTACTTCTATATTATTACCAGAATTATCAGAATCATTAATTGATTTAATATTTGAATAAGTATTTAAGCCGTCATTTGATTCGCTCTTTGAATCATTATTGGTTTTAAATAATACAGTGATATCCTTATCCGTATTCTTATATTCATTCTTCAAAATGTCGTTATATTCTGCTACTAAGCTGTCTATTTTATCAAAATCTTTATCCGAAATAACGATTTCTGCTACACATTCTCTTGGAATTGCATTGTCTTTCAGACCACCTGCAGCTGATATTATTCTGCAGCCATATTTAACATTTATGGCATCTAATACCCTGCCCATAATTCTGTTAGCATTTGCTCTTTCCTTATCTATCTCTACACCTGAATGTCCACCATTTAATCCTGTTACTGTTAACTTCATAATCTTATTTGCATTAACATCACTGACTGTTTCGTATCTGACAGGTACGTGACAGGTTGCTGTTGCTCCACCTGCGCAGCTTACTAACAGATGTCCCTCATCTTCTGAGTCTAAGTTGAGCATTATATTTCCCTTTAACTCCGAACAATCAATGTCTGCCGCACCTAACATACCTATCTCTTCGTCCACTGTAAATACGGCTTCTATCGGAGGGTGCGGTATGTCTGTCGAATCAAGTATCGCAAGGGCATAAGCTATCGCAATACCATCATCACCGCCTAATGTAGTCTTAACTGCCTTTAACATATCTCCGTCAACTATGAGTTCTAAGCCCTCTTTCTCCATATCAATCAGGCAGTCATTTTCTTTCTCACATACCATATCTAAATGTCCCTGAATGATTACAGGCTGTGAATTTTCATATCCCGTTGTTCCATCTTTGAATATGATAACATTGTTAGATTTATCCTGAATATATCTTAAATTGTGCTCCTTTGCAAATTCAACGCAATAATCACTTATCATCTTAGTATTTGATGAACCATGCGGAATCTCACATATTTTCTCAAAATATTTCCATACTTCTGCTGGTTTGAATTCTTCTAAAACTGACATATTTTCTCCAATCTGATATGCATATAACTGTAATCCAGACTATAATTGAGCCATGCAATACCTAAGTTCATAATTCAACATAATTTTTTAAACAGCCTGTCATTTATATTATATGCTATATTTTATGTTAAATTTCATAATCAATGCACATTCTTACTTCCATATAAGGTCTTACGTTATTATCTGCCACTTTCACATGGTCTTTATGAACTGCATATCCTTTAAGTGATGCTTCATCTTCAAATGTCGAATCTAACATTACATCTGCATTTGATGAACTTAATCTTTCTGTCTGCACCTTTATGTCAATAAGTCCCGGTATCTTGCCTTTGAGTCCCTCCAGACCTGCTTTAACGCCTGCTCTTATCTGCTCTTTTTCTTCTTCTGTCTTATCATCTTTAATCTTCCATAAAATAATATGTTTTACCATTTTTTATACCTCTTTCCTATAAATATGATTTTTTTACGCTTTATATTTTCTATAAATAAGATTTCTTACGCTTCATATCTGTTACAAGATATATAAAATAAAATCATATATAAATAATAAATTATATCCATTAATATATCAATAAAAAGAGGGTAAATTCTTTCAGATTTCATAAAAAACTGTTTCATCATTCATAAAGCGAATCCAATGTTAGCAACAAAACATCTTCATCTTTCAGATTTTCTACCCATTCTGTGTAACCAGATAATGAAAAGAATATATATTTTGAAACTTTATATTTTGCAGCGATAACTTTTCCTCTTCTGACCAAAGTTTCGTAAATACCTTTATCAATCTTTTCATTCTTAAATTTGCACTCTCCAATAACCGCTTTTTTATCGATATCCGATATGCCGACAACATCTATATCTGCGGACTGCGTTCTTACATTACCACTCTTGTCGGTAATATTTTCCACGCCCCACCAACAGCCTACCGAAGTAAGAAAGCAACCATATTCGCCTGTTATTCCTTTCTTCAAAGTATAGTATCTGCACATTTCTTCAAATACAGTGCCCATAAAAGAATGCAAAATCGGCTTAACTGCTTTCTGATAATAAAGTTCTCCCTGCCCCATTTCAATTACACTTGTGCCCTTTGGAATAAACTCATACCAGAACTTAAACATATAGTCTTTTAAAACATATTGTGTTTTCTTTTTATTCTTTTCGTCTGTAATACATTTTTTCTTCTCAACCAGTCCAACATTGAGCAGTTTATCCAAGGAATATAATACGGTCTGTTCTTTTTCGCAAATTTTCCCTGCGATCGTATTAAGCGTGTTTTCTCCTGATGCAATCTGCTCTACAATATTATTTACAATTGATATATCTGCAAATTCCTGTGTCAACAAATTTCTGGTCTCATCATACAAATATCCATCTGTCCGAAAAAAAAGCCTTACAATATTTTCATCAATACTTTTTGTCGCATCGATCATTGACAAATACTTTGCGACACCGCCAGTAACACCATAACAGATTGCTTTATCCTCATTTGAATAGCTCGGTACAAATTTAGCCGCATCCAGATAATCAAATGCCTCCAACTTAATCTGAGAATCTCTTCTTCCAAAAAGAGGACTCTTTTCACTAAGAACTTTCTTTTCCATAAAACTTAGTGCCGAACCGCATAAAATGATTTTTAGATTTTTATCCTTCCAAGTTGTATCAATATATTTCTGTATGATTGATAAAAGAGCCTCATCCTTTTCTGCCCAATATGGCAACTCATCAATCACAAGCACCAGCTTATCACTGCCAATGTTTTTATCAATAAAATCAAAGACTGCTTCCGTTGTATGGAAGCTTATATCTCCCATCCCCGGCATCATCAAATCTATTACCTGTTGGGAAAACAATTCTAAATTTCGATTTTTTCCAACTTTTGTCGCTGTATAAAATATAGTTTTTTTATCTTTGACAAATTCTGCAATAAGTGTAGACTTTCCTATACGTCTACGGCCATATATCACGGTCATTCCTATCCCATCTTTGTCATAAAACTCTTTTAGATATGCTAACTCTCTTTCTCTACCAATAAACATATAAAGTGCCTCCATTTATTCAAATCATTTTTGTTAAAATCGATTTTTATTAAATATAATTTAGCATACTATTTTATATATGGCAATTATTTTTTCTTCATTATTTTTTGCATATACCTCTACAAGGCCAACATCCACAAGACTTATTTTTGTGTGTTTGCACATTTTTATACAGTGGATTACCATAAAAAAAACAACGCATAACCGATTTATTGATTTGCGTTGTCTATATTTAATAATTTTATATACAATTCTCTGTTACATTCTCTCAATAGCTTTAACCTTACAATTCTCATAGCAACTGCCACAATGCAGACAATTATTCTGTCTGATTACAAATGGCGTTCCTTTGTCTATACACTTCTGCGGACATTTAGACATACATCTTCCACATTCGATACATCTGTCAGTTATGTAATATCCCTTTGCCTTAGCCACTGCATTTCCCATAGTATAAACCTCTCTGAATATCGGCTTCACACCAAGGTTAAAATACTCGACTTCTGCCTCATCTATACAGAAAATAATTCCTATATCTCTTGTATCACCCGGATACACATTAGCAAGATATGGCTGTTCTTCGAAGATTTTATCTCTCCACAATATCTGTTCTTCATCATTTACAGCATATGCCTTGCCTGAAAGCCTAATCATCTCTTAGGTCAGTCACTTAAGCCAATACTTGATTCTATGGTAAAATGGGGTAATGCATATAAGAATATGTAAATAATTCAGGATGATTTTCTAAATCATCCTCTTTTGTTATCGGTCTTATCACCTATTTCCGTAAAACAGCCATAGTCAAACTGGACCGGTCCCTGAAGATATACATTACTTCCTTTATTAGGTATGAGTTCATCTAGAATTTTGTCTCTTTCTGAGTCCGTTTCGAGACAATCATTATACTTCTTACTGAGTATATGTGCTTTTTGTCTAAGTTCAAGAAGCTCCTTATCCGATGGGTCGTATATTAATCCCGAAATCATTTTCTCTTTTTCATTCATTTCTTCTGACCTTACCTTTTGCAAATCTTGTTTAATACATTTATAAAATTATTTCTTAATGTCGATATTTTACAATATGCACATTATTATAACACATAACTATAAATGTCCACATTATATAAATATATCATTACAAAAATATATAATCCTATAAATATACCATCACAAATATATACAATTCTATAGATTATTTCAATCCTTATTTATCCTTCGTCAGAATCTGATTCTTCAAATTCTTTTATTTCCTGTTCATAGGCGGGCTGCACATCAGGAAGTGGTAATGCCTGTCCCATCTCTGCATAGAATTTCAGACTATCGTGAAGCTGTGTCTGTACTGTCCAGATACTTACCGGATAAATTACTATATCTTTATTTGCTTCTGGAACCTCTTTTATAGGAAAATCAGGTTCAGTTATATGTTTAGAAATCAGACCATCTAAACCTGAATACCCAAGATATCCCACGATGCCACTGTCATTTAACCAGAAATACAGATATTCGCCCTCACTGTTCGGTCCCCAGATGAGTGCTTGCTGCTTCATCGTTGTAATCTTGCCCAGATAACAAGAACCAAGCGGTGTCTCTAACTTACGATATGCTTCATAGATGTCCTCAATCTTCTTCGGTTCTTCCATGGTAATCATAATAACTCCATTGTCACCAGGATTATAGTCACCGGGACTTCCTAACATCCAGATTGCAACTCCAATAATCAGTACCACTGTAGCAAAGCTAACCGGAATATCTTCCCAATGACCTGCTATACATATCTTAATACTTATCAATATGACAATTATGCTTACAATTCGATAACTCCACTTACGCCTTGTTAATGCTCTTTTTGTTGCTTCTTTTTCGTTATTCTCGTTTTCTGACATATGTCTCTCCTTTATCTTCGTTATATTTAATCAGGCTCTACCAACATCATTATGTCAGCAGAGCCTATATTAATGCATACTGAAAAGCTTATTTTACTTACAATTTTTCTTTTTTCTTCTTGTAAATATTCCTGTAATTCCAGCGATTGAAGCCATAAGAAGTGTAATCCAAAGTGTTAAATTCGTACTATCTCCTGTCTTAGCAGGTGTTGTACTTTGATGGCTACCCTTTGTATCTGACAAATCATTCTTCTTATTGCCTGGCAAACCAGCCTGATTAGTATTCGTATTCGCATTGTTATTCTTATTATTACCAGCATTAGTGCTGCTATTATTATGCTTGTTATCACTACCATTGCCGTTATGGTTGCCGCTGCTATTATTGTTATTATCGTTACCGTTATTATTGTTGTCATTGTCATCATCATTGTTATCGTTATTACCATTATTATGGTCATCATCAGATGTTTTCTTCACTACATTAAAATTAGTAGATGCCATTCCATCTTCCCATACGATTTCAAATGAATGACTTCCGACAGAAAGCGTCTTAAGATAATCAGCTTTCAATGTGATTATTGTAGAGCCCTCTGTGGCTATATAATTTGTTGAATCTATAAGTTCTCCATCTACTTTTACACCTGTGAACTTAGCCAATTCACCATTTCCACTGATTACGATACTACTCTCTGAGTTTTCAACCCACTTACTGTCAGTACCATTAATAATCTCGTATGCTACCTGCTCAAGTTTCTCAATCTCTTCTACTTCAAGAGTTTCTCCACAAACTATACACTCTTTATGTCTGCTTCCGCTTTCTTTAATTGTTGCAGGTTTATCTAATATCCAGTCACTTGATATATGTCCTATTGCAGGGGCTGTTTCTACATTTTCCATAGTCTGCTCTGCAAAATGAGGCTTAGTAAATACTGCTTTATATGTTGTAAGTTCAGGTCTTGTACAGTTCTTACTCTGTGTTACTGTAGCAGTTGTATCAACTGTCTCTGATTCTTTATTCTGGCATACCTGACATATTCTTTTGGCTGTACATTCAGTGTTGTCAGCATTAAATGTATATGTTGGTTCACTATAGCTATGTTCACCATTTACTGTTACATTAACTACTGTGCTGTTTCCTGCATTATCAGACGCCGTAATCTTATGTGTTCCTGCTGATAAAGTATACACACCGTCAACTGCTGTAATTGTTGTCACTGCTGAAACTGTTGTATCTGTTACCTTATCGATATTCTCATCGGATACTGTAAACTTAGCATTTATACAATAAGTATTACCCTCTGTAATTCCATCAACTACAGGTGCTATTGTGTCCACAATCATTCCATCTGTTGAAATATATGTAGCATTTCCTGCGAAATCCTCAATTCTTGCGAATATAACATATCTATCATCTGCCGCAATGTTAAATGATGATGCGTATTCTTTGAATTTGCCTTCTGCATATTTCTGTGCAAGTTCATCTGTTGTATATGCTTTAGCATCTATGCCACTTACAAGTAAATATGAAATCTTAACAGCATTTTTTGAGGAATCATATCCTTCTGAATTATAGCTGTCATCATTTCCTGTGATTGTTACTTTCTGTGTTTCCTTAAAGAAATGATCAAAAGTAATTGTATTTAGCAATGAATTCCATCTGTTATTGCTGACTGTTATCTCTCCTGTCGGATTAGTGATATCTGTTATGAGACTTCCATACTCTGCACCACACGCGTCACATATTGCTTTCTTGAAATAGCCGGCTGTTCCACCAACGCAATCTCCGGATTCTCTATAGGTACAATCCGGATTCTTACACTTCTTACTATGCGTATCATCTCCATTTGATATCCATTCTGACATATTATGTCCTGTTGCAGAAGCTGTCAGAACATCTGTCCTTACCTGCTCTTCAAAGCCATTATTATGTGCATTTTTAAATGTTGCTGTATATTTAGTAAGTTCAGGTCTTGTACAATTCTTACTCTGTGTTACTGTAGCAGTTGTATCAACTGTCTCTGAATCAGTATACTCACATATTTCGCATTTTCTTGTAGCTGTACATTTCTTATTATCGCCTGACCAGATATATGTGTGTATATAAGTATGAGCTGTCTCATCTATTCTATATCCATCACTCTTATCGCAATGTGCTATCGTACACTCTTTCCAATGATTTATACCATCGCTCTTCCAAATCGCCCCATCGAATTTATGAACATGAACGACATTGATTATAATATCGCAGGTCTTTGTTCCGCCATTCTTAGTATATGAAACAGTTAATGTCTTATTGCCTGCTATGTTCATATCTATATCAGAAGCATTTGTAGTAAATTCTGTAACATTCTCACTATAACCATCTGCATAATTAGCTGTTACAATGATATCATCAACATTTAATATATCACCCTCTTTGTAACTCTGCTTTGTCTTTATGGCATTTATACCTGTAGGTGCAAGTGTTGTATCATGTGTAATCTCAAGCCTTCCGTTTACCACTAAAATATTGTAGCTGTGTGTCACATCTTTACAATTTCCAATCTTGACATTACTTATTGTAATTATTCCGTTGTCAGTAAGCGCTGATGTACTTGGTGTAAGTGTAATATCTGTAATACTATCTCCGCCTGCTAAACCACTCACTTTATATTTAGTCTGGTCAATGTTATGATTCCATACAACCGACTGATTGCCTGCTGTAATTGTGACATCTTTCCTGCTGATATTTACTGTCTTAGAACCTTTGATTGTATCATAGTTTGCTTTCTCAATCTTATAGTAAACTGTATACTCTCCTGCATCAGTATACTTTGGATTCTCTTCGCTGTAATTAATTCCATCTTCACCGTAAGTTATCTTAGTACCAGCTGGATTAGTAACACTCACATCTATGCTATGTGCCTGTCCGTCATATGTTCCACTATAATCAGAAGCTGTATAATCCTGAATTGTTCCATTTGATATTGTAAGTGTAATAGTTGCCTCACCTGCTGCATAATTTCCTTTAGCAGATGTGGTAAGTTTCACTTTAATTGTTCCTGTCTTAGTAACAGTAAGTGTACTTCCATCCAGATTACCCTTACCTGTAACAGAACCATCCTCTGTATGTGATATAATTGAATATGTAGGTGTTCCTGCATTCTCATCAATTGTAAAATACTGTGATACATCAATGTCTGAGCCGTTAAAACTAATACTTGAATCTGTTCCTGTGATTGTAACCGGTGTAGCTGCTTTATTCTTAATCTTTACTGTACCTGAAGTTTTGCAGCTACTGTCTACTTCATAATTGCTCAAATCGTCAAAATTTTTCCAGATAAAAGTATTCTCTGCTCCCGGTGTTTCATCATATGTTCCGTCAATATACCAGATAACACGCAAAGAATGCTCGAACCCAAGCGGTGCTCCTTCAGACAGAAAGCCCGCATATTCACCAAGTTCATCATTGAATACTTCATTATTACTGAATATAATACTATCAGCAGTATAGTACTCTGCAAATGTATTATCACTCGGAACTGTAGGTGGTATTACCTTAATAATCTTATCTTTAGTTGACACATAATCCTTTGTAATGGTAATAGTTCCATCAGCATTGACAGTTTTATTATCTGATAAGGTACTTTCATTTACAATAATCTCTGTAGCATCAGTTAATATATATCCTGCAGCCGGAGTAAATGTCATATGTGCCTTATACGTATATGGATAATAACTGGCTATATCTCCATAATCATCTATCCAATTAAGTGATGCCCCGGCAATATTTGCTGTATTGCAAGTTATCTGAGTACTAAGATATTCTCCTCCCTTAGGAAGATTAATAGTTGCCTCAATTCTATCTATAATCTGATTCACATTAATGATAGAACCTTTCTGTATGCCATAGTCCTGTAATGTTTTATCATTTTCAAGAATTGTATCTTCATATTTTAATTGATATTTATCTGTATCAATTCCTGTAACATTGTATATTATCTGATTTAATTCTGCTATAGTCATATCTTTGTTATATTCAATACCAAATATATGCTCTACATCAGCATCATGATAACATATGTTCACATCATTAGCTGCCTCTGCCTGTACCGCACGTATCAAATTATCTTCAGTTGTCTCTATCCAGATAGCACAAGCGGATAAATCAATATCTGATGTTAAGTTAAGCGCTGTCTTAATATCTGAACTCTTTACCGTAACTGTATCTGAACCTGTAATCTGCTTACTGTAATACCAGTCATCTGTTCCATCATTACCCTGTATAACAAGTGCTACATTGCCTGACGCATTTCCCTTTACTGCTTTAACCTCACCGGATACTGCATTAAAGGTTACTGACCCAACGTTATCAGGATTGCCACCAAATCGTAATGTCATAGCTGTATCAGGAACTATTATACCTGATATCGCATCTTCTGATGTTGCTACTGTTGCAGCAGATGCAAAGATAACTTCTGACAGATTCAGATTAGCAGCCGGACGTACTTTATACTCCTGTGAAATATGTATACTTCCAACACAATATCCCGGACACGCAATAAGTTCATCATTTTTTGTAATAGTGTTAGGTGTTCGAAGCCAGAAATCTTCTCCATTATTCCAATAAGTAGTCATCGCAAGTTTTTTATCATTACTACTTCCTGCCCATATATATTGATTATCATTCTTATCCCCTGTCAATGCATATAATTTATCAGTTGTTGTATAAGTTGTACTCTGTCGTGGTACATTTGTTGTAACTGTAGTGTTATTCATCATATGCTGCTCTGCATAAGAAAAGTAATTATTATTATCGCTACTTGCCATATCCTGCAACACCTTTCGAAGCTGGCTGCTTTCATAATAATTCAAATCCTGCCCATCCTCATTCCATAAATCCCATTCATTAAATACCTGTCCCGTCTTAAGCGGACTTGCCGCAAATATAACGGTATTATCTCCTGTTACACCATCATCCTTACCTAAGATATACCATTCCTGTGAGTTTCCGGCACTATTCTTACCGAATGAAAGCTTACCTATATTGGTAGCATTTCCATCACTATATGGTGTAAATGAATTCATTAACTGCTCTTTTGTAACATATGTAGTATTGATTTTCTCAATCTCTTTTTCAGCCTGTACTGCGTATATAACATTGTCTTCTGTAGTCTCTAACCAGATTTTACAAGATGATAAATCAATATCAGATGTCATATTAAGCGCTGAACTTATATCAGAAGCTTTTACTGTAACTGTATCTGAGCCTGTAATCTGCTTACTGTAATAGCAGTCATTTGCTCCATCATCTCCCTGTACCACAAGTGACACATTGCCATCGTTACTTCCTCTTGAAACCTTGATTTCTCCTGTAGCTGCATTATAGATTGCAGTACCTATATTCTTGCGGCTTCCGTCTAACCTTAATGTCATAGCTGCATCAGAAGCTATTCTATCTGCTACTTCTGTATCTGATGATGCACTTTTAGCGGCAGATGCAAATAAGACATCTGATAAGTTAAGATTAGAAGCCGGACGTATTCCAAAATATATACTATCACCAACATATGTACATGAAATATAATTATACGTAGTTTTCGCAAACCACACCCAAGTTTTATTTGTGTTATCTGGTGAACGTAGCCAGAACAACATTCTATTACTATAATAATCCCAATATGTATCTGCATATAATTTCTTGTCATCATTACTTCCTACTGTTATATTTTTTTCTATTGTATTAGCACTGGTACTTGCCGGTGATGGTGCATATAACTTATCCGATGTGGTATAATCGCAGTCATTTTTTGCATCATATGTCGTAACTGTAGTTACGTTCATTAAATTCTGCTCTGTTTCTGAAAAGTAGGTATTATTACCACTTACTACCATATCCTGATATACACTTCGAAGTTCACTTGCTCCATAATGATTTATATATACCTGTATAGAACCATCACTGTCTCCGTAACCTGTTCCTGCTTCATAATTATATGTATTTTCTGCTGACGTATAATAATTAAACTTCTGTCCTATTCTAAGAGGACTTGCTGCAAAGATAATAGTATTGTCTCCACTTACTCCATTATCCTTACCTAAAATATACCATTCCTGTGCATCTCCATCACTATTC